>LSQX01145768.1_pt2 | contig 17133 bp, 13 predicted proteins | sample 654561 | NCBI WGS metagenome assembly LSQX01 (sample SAMN04489861, study PRJNA283612) | anaerobic digester metagenome | isolation source: 4 biogas reactors fed with cattle manure at either 37C or 55C with and... | place: Denmark: Kongens Lyngby | collected 2014
CCGGATATTGAAATAGAAAGGGATAATTACAGGAGTTTTGGCCGTTTTGCACGATCTGAAAATAAGTAATTAATACAGGTGGACGATTTTTTTAATAAGGTTTATGAAGTGGTGAAGATGATTCCCCGGGGCAGGGTGACTTCTTATGGAGCTATTGCCCGCTACCTGGGTGTGGCCGGGTCTGCCCGGATGGTTGGATGGGCAATGAATACTTCACGAGGATATAAAGAGTTTATTCCGGCGCACCGGGTTGTTAACAGGGATGGATTGCTTACAGGAAAACGTCATTTTGATACTCCTGATGCCATGCAGGAACTTCTTGAAAATGAAGGTATAATAATAACGGATAATAAAATTGCAGATTTTGAAAAATACTTTTGGGATCCTATGAAAGAGCTGGAAGGCGAAGATTAGCAGAGATGCCCTGTTTGCCTGTATATGGGTAATCAAAAATTTTTAACTTTGCACATTCAAATTTAATATAGCTATGGCAGAAATACCGGGGAAGATGATAGTTCCCAAGAATGTTACAGATGCATTAAAAAATGTAAAATACCCGGGCAATGATAAAGATATTGTTGCCTTAAATATGGTACATGAGATACGTATTGCCGGCAAAAAAATAAGTTTTTCACTTGTTTTTCAAAAAAGCAACGATCCATATATCGAACAACTTGTTATTGATTGTGAAAATGCCGTAAAAAAACATTTCGGACAAGAGGTAAATATTGAAGATAATATTGCGGTTAAGTTTTTACAGGATATGGAGCGTCCGGTGTTGCCGGGAGTTAAAAATATTGTTGCAATTGCATCCGGCAAGGGGGGTGTCGGAAAATCAACAGTAGCAGTAAACCTTGCTGTTGCCCTGGCTTCGACGGGAGCCGGTGTAGGCCTTATAGATGCCGATATTTTCGGTCCGTCGGTTCCTAAGATGTTTGGTACAGAGGATGTTAAGCCTATGGGGATAAAAAAGGACGGACGCGACCTGATTACTCCTGTAGTAAAATATGGTGTTAAATTTTTATCTATTGGCTTTTTTGTTGAAACTGAAAGTCCGGTTATCTGGAGAGGCCCTATGGCTTCAAATGCTTTGAAACAACTTATAATGGATGCTGATTGGGGTGAACTTGACTACCTTTTGGTTGATCTGCCTCCGGGGACAAGTGATATTCATCTTACTCTTGTTCAAACGGTGCCCGTTACCGGAGCAGTAATAGTTACTACTCCCCAGGATATTGCTCTTGCTGATGTTTTGCGTGGTACCAATATGTTTCAGAGTAAATCGATTGATGTTCCGGTATTGGGTTTGATTGAAAATATGTCGTGGTTTACACCTGAAGAGTTACCTGACAAAAAGTACTATATTTTTGGTAAAGAGGGGGGTAAAGCTCTGGCTGAAAAGTTGGGATTAAAATTGTTGGGTCAGATCCCTTTGGTTCAGGGCATCAGAGAAGGTGGTGATTCAGGAGTGCCGTCAGCTGCACAACCCGGTACAGTAACAGGTTCAGCATTTGTTAAGCTGGCTGAAAGTATTGCTCATCAGTTAAATATCAGGAATATAAGCAGAGCACCTACTAAAAAAGTCGAGATAACACGAAAGTAACTTTTTACATTTAGTTAAAACCATAATAAGAATAACAATATTCTGTTGAAAAAACAGTTTATACCTAAAGTTAAAGGGTAATTATTGAAGCGGTATTTATTAAATATAATAGGCATAATCATTGTGTTGCCTTTTTTTCAGGGGTGCTCTACCGAAAAGAATACCTTTGCTTCGCGTGCATATCATAAAGTTACATCAAAATACAATATTCATTTCAATGCTTCGGAAAGTCTTAAATCGGGTATTGAAAAAATTGACGACAGAATTGAGAATGATTACACGAAAATTCTCCCTGTTTTTAAAGAGTCTGACCCTTCTGCTCCCGGTATGGTTAAGTCGGACATGGATAATATTATCCTGAAAACATCAAAGCTTATTGAGATTCACTCTATTACTGAAAAACCAAAACGAAGAAAAAGGAGAACAAGAAAATATCTTGAATTTGCATCAAAGGAAGAGTTTAATCCATGGATCGATAATAGCTATCTGCTTATGGGGAAAGCTTACTTTTTCCAACATAATTTTTCTACTGCTGTTAATAATTTTTCTTATCTACTCAGGAAATATCCTGACGGGGATGCCCGGCATGAATCACAGGTATGGCTTTTGCGCAGCTATTCTGAGCTGGGGCGTTTTGATGAGGCTGCCGAAGTTATTAAGTCGCTGCAAGGTGATACTGAATTTCCCGGGAGTTTGGAACGTTCTCTTTCTATGGCTATAGCTGATTATTATGTTAAGCAAAAAGAGTATACCGAAGCAATTAAATTTATTGATATAGCCCTGAAAAAAACAATCTGGAAAAAACAAAAAACCCGGCTTCAATATATTAAAGCTCAATTATTTGAAGAATTGGGGTTATTTGATCAGGCAGGTAAGGAGTATGCTGCGGTTTTGAAGCTGAATCCGGAGTATAAAATGGCTTTTAATGCAAGGGTAAATGCCTTTGGAGTATTGTCGGGGGCAGGAGATGGAGAGAAAATTAAAAAAGAGCTGCAGAAAATGCTCAAAGACAAGAAAAATCAAGAGTTCAGAGACCAGATATTCTATGCTTTGGGGAATATTCATTTTGCCGGGGGGAACAGGGATCAGGCGATTGAAGATTACAGACAATCGGTGGCATACAGTGTAAATAACCAATTTCAGAGAGCTCTTTCTGCCATTACTTTAGCTGATCTTTATTTTGAAGATTTTAATTATAAGCAGGCACAGGCATATTATGACAGTGCCATGGTTTTAATTGATGATAATTATCCTGATTATGCTGCATTGAAAGAAAAATACCGCAGTTTGACGAACTTGGTTGAAAACCTTTTGACCGTTGAAAGAGAAGACAGTCTCCAGAGAATTGCTAAAATGCCTGAAATTGAAAGAGAGTCGTTAATAGCAAATTTGATGAAAGAGGAACAGGAACGGCAACGAAATTTGGAAAACCTGGCTATACAAGGGCAGATCGGACAAGGATACTACCGCTCAAATCGTTATCGTATGGGAATGGGGAGAGGGTTGCAGGAAGGAGGCTGGTATTTTTATAATCCTCAGACTGTATCATACGGACAGGTAACATTCAGACAGCGCTGGGGACAGCGTAAGCTTGAGGATAATTGGCGAAGATCAAATAAAAGTACAACCTCTTTGGATGAAATTGACGAATTGGTTGATTCAGGATTGGAAGTGCTGGAGATGAAAGAGTCTGATCCGTTGAAAAAGGAGTTTTATACACAATTCCTGCCTTTAACTGATTCGCTTATGGCTTTGTCGCATGATCGTATACTTGAATCCCTTTTTAATGCAGGTAAATTTTTTAAATCGGAATTTTCAAATTATAAACTTGCAGCAGAGGCATTTGAAGACCTTTTGAAAAGATATCCGTCAAATGTCTATCAGCTTTCTGTCTATTTTGACCTTTATGACCTTTACGAATTGTTGGGAGATCACGAAAAAGCATCATATTACAGGAATTTGATTATTTCAAATTATCCTGAAAGTAAATATGCTCAATATCTGATTAATCCCAATTTTTTTGTAGAGATGGGATTAAAAACAGATAGTCTTAACAGACTTTATGAGCAGGCATATTCCAGTTACAGATCAGGTAATTATGGAAATGTTCTTAACCTGGCCGGCAGGATTAAAAGTATGAAGCCCGACAGTGTGATAATTCCGAAAATTGATTTTATGCAATCAATTGCTGAGGGTACCCGGACAGGAATGCAGAATTTTGAAAATTTATTGAAGAAATACCTGCAAACTTATCCTGACAAAGAGCCGTCTCCTTTGGCTCAAGAGATACTGAAACTTATACAGGACAGTACTCTGGCAGACTATCAGAAACTAATCGACATGGGTTATATTAACGAGGAGATTCAAAATGAAGAGTTGTTGATGCAAGACCGGATGGAAAATGATGAATTTGGAGGTAAATTCACTTATGAAGAGGATCTGTTACACTATTTTGTTATTGCTTATCCAAGAGATGTAGCTGTTGATCTTAACCGCCTGAAATTTGATATTGCCAACTATAATATCGATCACTACACAAAAATTGATTTTGATATTGAAACTGAACCGCTGAATGAAAATTTAATGCTTCTAATTGTCCGGGCTCTTGATGATAAGGAGAGTGGTGTGATATACCATCGTGCTGTTATTAAAAATGCTTCAGTTTTTCAAACACTCAGAGGATTAGAATATTATAATTTTGCCATCTCTTCAACTAATTACCGGCAAATTCTCTCTGAAAATTCAATTACCGATTATCTGAAATTTTTTATAAAAAATTACAGCCGTTATATCGGAGCTGATTTTAGTGATGAAGAGCTTCTGATATCTCCTGAAGAGTTGATGGCAAAAGCACGGGAAGAAGAGAGTATTTTTCGTGAACGGGGCGATTTTGTTATGGTTAAAACTGCTACTTCAGGGTTGTTCAACAACGATATTGACACTACGCAATCATTTGTCCTTGCCGTTAAAGATCCGGGTTTTTCCATGCGGGCAGTACTCAGAGACTTTGCTGAATTTAACAGGAGTGAATATAAAGATTGGAATCTTAAGACAAAACTTACCTCAGCCGATGATTATCAGATTCTTATTGTACGCGACATTCCGACTCTCAATGAATCTATGTCTTACTTCAGAAGGGTTGTCGTTACCAGAAAACTTTTTGAGTCTTTGGGGCAAACAACTTACCGTAACTTTTTAATAACTGATGAAAATCTTAAAAAGCTTCTTGATGAGAGCAAGGTTGATGAATATATTGATTTCTTCAGGAATAATTATATAGGGCAGCCGCAACCGGCAAAACCGGCAGATGATAAACCAAAATCAGAGAGTGCCGGAATTGAAACAGACAGTATAGACATTACAGAACCAAAAGAGTATTCAGGCCCATACAGCAAAGATATTGAAAAACCTCACCTTATTGTTATTGCAGTTCCTGATAAGGGGATAAATAAGCCTGCATTTATTGAAAAACTTGAGGAGTTTAATCAGGTAAGTGAAACTATTTCAGGATTGACTGTAAAGGAGTTGTCTCTTGATGAATTCCGTGACCTGATAATTATTTCCGGATTGCCTGACAGAGAAAATGCCACCCGTTACTTCCGGATGGTTGTTCAAAACCGAGATCTGTTTTTATCACTTGGTGATACAGAATATCGCAATTTTCTTATAACAACAGATAATTTTGATATTTTTCTTCAAGAGAAAAATATTACAGATTATATGGATTTTTACAAGCACATTTATCTGGATAGATAGTGCAGTCGGTTAAAGTTTGTTAATGTGGAAATAAATCTTTTATTTGTTTGTAACTTGCAAATAAAAAGTTGTTAATGAGAAAAACAAATATACTCTGGGTAGATGATGAAATTGACATTTTGCGGGCACATATACTCTTTTTGCAGAAAAAAGACTATTATGTTGACACTGCAACAAATGGACTTGATGCATTGGGGAAAGTAAAGACAAATTTTTATGATATTATTTTCCTTGATGAAAATATGCCCGGGATGACAGGTCTTGAAACCTTGAACCATATAAAAACCATATCTCCAAATGTACCGGTGGTGATGATTACTAAAAGTGAAGAGGAAAATATTATGGATGAGGCCATTGGTGCTAAAATTGCAGATTATCTTATTAAACCCGTAAACCCCAATCAGATATTACTGTCAATCAAAAAAAATACAGATCAAAAAAGACTTGTTACCAAGCAAACCACATCTGCCTATCAAATGCAGTTTTCGGAGATAGGAATGCGCATAAATGACCGTCTCAATTATGATGAATGGATTGATATTTACAGACAGCTTGTTTATTGGGAAATTGAGTTGAGCGGATCAGACGACAATACCATGGATGAGGTACTGACAATGCAAAAGGATGATGCCAATAAAGGCTTTTTTAAATTTTTCAGAGATAATTACTTAGGGTGGCTTAATATTGAGTCCGGAGACCGCCCTCTTTTGTCGGTTGATATTTTTAAAAAAAGGATTTTCCCTTTGCTGAATGCAGGCAAGAAAGTTTTTATTTTGGTTATCGATAATCTTCGATTTGACCAGTGGAGGGTAATAAGTCCGGTATTTGAATCATATTTTCACATTGCTGCGGAAGAGCTGTATTTCAGTATTTTGCCTACAGCCACCATGTATGCAAGAAATGCTTTCTTTTCGGGTTTGATGCCTTTGGAAATAGAAAAATACTTTCCGGAATTATGGGAAGATGATGATAATGAAGGCAACAAGAATAAGCATGAAGAGTTATTATTAATTAAGCAATTGGAGCGTTTCAGGCGAAAAGAGAGCCTCTTTTTTGAAAAAATATCCGGAGTGCGCCGTCAAAGTCAAATAGCTGAAAGCATAAAAAATATTTTGAGCAATGAATTGTCGGTGATGGTTTTTAATTTTGTTGATATGATTTCACACGCCCGTACCGAAATGGATATGATCCGCGAACTTGCCAATAATGAAAAAGCTTACAGGTCACTTACTCTGAGCTGGTTGAATCACTCTTTATTAATAGATATTTTAAAATATCTGTCAGATAAAGATATTGAGGTGATTGTCACAACAGACCACGGTTCAATCAGGGTTGACAATCCGGTAAAAGTGATAGGCGATCGTGAAACTAATACAAATCTTCGTTATAAGCTTGGCAGAAATTTAAATTTTAAATCAAAGCAGGTATTTGAAGTCAGAGATCCCCGTGAAGCTTTTCTGCCGTTAAGAAATGTGAGCACTACCTATATTTTTGCTCATAATAAGGATTTTTTTATCTATCCGAATAATTATAATTACTATTCTAATTACTACAAAGATACCTTTCAGCATGGTGGAATATCTCTCGAAGAGGTTATTGTGCCATTAGTCAGGCTTGTCCCTAAAAGATAACTTAAAACATTATTAATTTATTTGATCATGAAACGAAGACATTTTATCAGAAACAGTGCTTTGGGGAGTCTGGCACTGTCTATACCGGCGATCAGAAGCTTCGGTAATGACTTTTCATCTGATTATAAAATCCCCGGCAGAATATTGGGCAAAACAGGTAAAAAGCTTTCGGTTATAGGGTTTGGAGGGATTATGCTGAATAACTTTTCTCAGGAGTTTGCAAATGAGTTGGTGTCTAAAGCATGGGAGCTGGGTGTTAACTATTATGATGTTGCCCCGACCTATGGAAATGCCGAAGAGCGATTAGGTCCGGCACTGAAACCTTACAGGAAAAATGCTTTTTTGGCTTGTAAAACAACACAACGGGAAGCTGCCGGTGCTCAAAAAGAGTTGGAAAGTTCATTAAGATTGTTACAGACAGACCATTTTGACCTATATCAATTTCATGGGTTTACCTCGGTTGAGGAGGTTGAAAAAGTATTCGGACCCGGCGGAGCCATGGAGACTTTTGAAAAAGCCCGTAAAGAGGGTAAGATTAAAAATATAGGTTTTTCCGCTCACTCTGTAGATGCTGCATTGTTGGCAATGAAAAAATATAAATTTGATTCTGTTCTGTTCCCTTTTAATTTTGTCTGTTGGTATAGCGGGAATTTCGGACCTCAGGTATATGAAGAGGCACAAAAACAGGGGATGGGTGTGCTTGCATTGAAAGCAATGGCACTTACTAAACTTAAGAGAGATGAAAAAAGTAAATTTAAAAATGTGTGGTATAAACCAATTGATGATGAGCAGATAATGAAAATGGCACTTAAATATACTTTATCTAAAAATATTGCTTCTGCCATTCCTCCGGGAAACAGTACCTTGTTTTTAAAAGCTTTAGAGTTTATGAATGATTTCGGGTCTGTTACCGGTGAAGAATCTATCCGGTTAATGGAGATTGCTGAAAATATAGAACCAATTTTTATACACGGCTAAAAACAGCAATTGATATTTTTACTTTAATTCGAATGTAGTGGTACCTATATTACGTCCGTCGGCAAAGAGGTCGACCGTATATTTTCCAGTCATAAGCTCCGGTTCGTTAGAGTTGTCCCAAAAAATGGCAACAGGAAGATCATGCCCTTCATATACTACTTCTCTCATTGCTGAATACTGGATCTTAAGATCTTCAAACTGAAACAGATTTTTTTCATCTTTGCTCATTAGTAGCTGGTCAGGTCGCATAATCCTGGCATATACATTTTTAGTTCCTCTTCGGGCTGATACATTTTCATTGAGAATAAAGTAGATTCTTAGCTTATCAGTTCTCCTGGCAAACTTAGTCTCTTTATTTCTATTGTTAAGTGCTTCAACAAAAAAATCACGAACCTGCAGTACTGCTGCACGCTGAAGATTTTGCTCAAGTCTCACTTTCTCCTGACTGAGCTGTGCCTTTTCTGATTCTACTCTTTTGAACTGCTCTTTTACTTCTATGTTTTCTGCCATTAACTCCTGGTTACGCCTGTTTAAAGAATCGATCTGAACAACAAAGTCGCGCATAATACCTCTGAGGGTTGTTACCTCTTTTTGATATGAGTTGATTTTTTGAATACTTACTTTTTTAGTTTGTTCTATCTCAATCATAAGATCTTTTACTTTGGTCTGTGCCAGGAACAGCTGCTCGTTAATTGTGTCATTTTCAGTTGAAAGAGAATCATATTTCACCACAAGTTCAGCTAATTCGACCTGTATGGAATCTTTTTCTGATCTTAACTCATTTATGATCATTTTATGATCCCTATTTTGAAGGAAATATAAAATGGCTACTGTAAGAAGAACAACCGACAATATAATGACAATTATATTGTTTCTCCGGTTTTTTACTTTTAATCTGTTTTGGATATCTATTTCATTCATTTTGGATATTTTATCATTATAATGAACGTTACAAAATTAATAATCTTTTGTATGACATAACAAAAAAGGCTGCATGATCTTCACACAGCCTCAATTATTATAAAAAATATTATTAAAAAAGGTTTCCGAATCTTAATCCGAAGTAAAACAGTCTTGGTGATAGTGGCCCATAAATATAAGACGGGTCCCTGTTAACACCCGAATCAAAATCTTTCTGATAGGAGTTAAAGAGATTTTTAACACCTGCATTAATCTCCATTTTTACACTATTTGTGATTTTTATGTTATATGCACTTTTTAGCCCCATATCGAAAAATGACTCGGAGGTTCTCAATTCACCTTCTGTGGGATTTTCAAGTTGAACACCGAAATAGGGTATTAACATAGGTCCTGTATAATTGGCAGTTGCAGAAATGGACAGTCGGGATACCGGTAGATAATTTAAGCTTAAAAATCCAAAACTGTTGGGAGACCTGAAAAAGCGTGTTTCCCCAAACTTTTGTGGCTCCTGATAAGCGCTTTTTTGGAGAGTATAGCCTGATTGAATCTGCAACTTATTTGAAGGAGATATATTAAATTCAAGATTTACACCTTTCACTTTAGCGCCTTTTTCTGCATTTTTCCTTGTATAAATTACTACTCCTTCTTCATCGGGAGTTCCATACTCATTAGCAAAAGGATTTTTCAAAACTGTATAAAAGCCTTCAACTAACAGCTGATATTGACAAGCTATATCAAGGCCTGTATAGCCAAGTGAGAGGGAATAACTATTTGAAGATTCTTGTTTTAGGTTTTCATCATTTTTGTGAAGCACTTTTCTTGATCCGGAAGTTTCAATATGCAAATCTTCATCAAATATCTGAGGTGCTCTAAACCCTTTTGCGTATCCCCCTCTGAGCTGTAAGTTAGGAATTATGTTATACATTAAGTTAATTCTGGGGCTTAAAACATTACCTGAAATATCACTGCTTTCTCCCGTATCATCAGAAACTTTGTAGTTATCAAATCTTAGTCCCGCAGAAAGGATCATCTCATTTAACTTCCATTCAGATTGCACGAATGTTGATTTAAGGAATATGCGCTGGTCAGTAATAAGAGTATTATCATAATGCTCTCCTGTGGTAATATCATAGTAACCCAGTTTATTATCCTCTAAAAAACTTCCCTTTAATTCAGCTCCGATATTTATTGTTGCGGGCGAGAATAGGAAATTTTCTATCTGGCGGGTATACTGAGTTCCTGAAATGTATGTAAAATCTTCAGTTTTTCCGTAAGCAGACAGATCCTGGTTTGCACCATAATAAGAATCGCGGTCAACTATCTGTCCTGAAAAAAATATAGAAATTTTATCTGCATCACGCATGAGCATATCAAATGTACCTGAACCCAGGTGGATATTATGCCTCACACTTTCCGAAATGTCGGTTTCATGAAGAGGCAGATGCAATTTATTTCCACCTCTTCGGTTTTCATTGATATGGAAATAGTCAAAAGTAACTTTTCCCCTGGAGGCCACTCTTTGAAAGAACCGGGATCCCAAAGTGCTGTTTTTTATATCAGATAATTCGGTAAAACCATCATTATTGGCATCAAAAGGGCCTCTTTTTCTATAAAATCCAAATATATTCAGACCTGTTTTATAATCGTCAGTCACAAACGAGCCGTTCAATGTAAGATTGAGATCATCGGCTAAACCTGACTCTCCCTTTTTTCCGAATGTGCCGTAATTGTTTGAGATTGAAAAGGTATTGGATACCGGATCTTTAGTTATTAAATTAACAGTTCCTGCAATGGCATTACTTCCATACATAGAAGAACCTCCACCACGAATAACTTCCACTCTGTCAATCATAACAGCAGGAATGAGTTCCAGCCCGTATACACCTGCCAGCCCGCTGAAAACAGGATGAGAATTAATTAATATTTGTGTGTAGTGTCCTTCAAGCCCATTCATTCGCACCTGCGAAAATCCACAATTTTGACAGTTATTTTCCATTCTGAGGCCAGGTGAAAAATTCAGGCCTTCGCTTAAAGTTGCATTAAAGGTTCGTTCAAATAATTTTTGATTTATACTATTAATAATTGTCGGACTCTCTCTCCGGCTTCTGGCATTTCTATTTGCTGTTACCACTACTTGTTCAATTCCGATATTGTCAGGCTCTAAATTAACAAGCAGGGTAACACTGCTATTTTTACGAAAAATTACCTCTTTGCTATATGGCTTATATCCGATTGCTGAAACCAGCACTTTATGCTTCCCCAGTGGGAGATTTGCAAGCTTAAAGTGTCCGGTGGCATCAGCAGCAGTACCAATAGTTGTTCCGTCGACCATAATGGTGGCAAATGGAATATGCTCAACACCCGATTTGACATCACCAAATAACATTGCATCAGTTCCGGGATTTTTGTCAGGTTCCTCAGCAAATACAAACGTTGACAAAAACAAGAGATATATAACTATAAATATCTTCATTTAAAATAAGAATATATTAAAAAAACAGAATAGATGTGTTGGGAACATTTTAAAATTATGACGGAGGTGACCGGGGAGATAATTTTATAATCTGAGGGGTTAATAATACTGCCGTAATATAAGGGCGGTAATTGGATAATATTTTTACAGGGGTATATATTACTGTTATAATTGCAGGAAGGATGACTTTATCGAATGAGGCACACTGAAAAAGACAAATTTGGGTAGAGGAGTGGTTGTGATGGCTGAAAGGTTTATCATCGTCACTGTTTTTGTCTACCGGATGTGAATGGGTAACAACAATTCCATTGGGATAGAAATGGGTGTGTTTATTTACTATTGAAGTATAGCCCACATAAAAATAGGCAGGAAGAAACAGAATAATTAATATTTTTATTTTCTTTTTCAATAGAGTGCTTTTATAAATTTGAGTTGCAAAATACAAATAAAATTAAAACAGAGGTTTAGTTTTTTAAAAAGATATCAATTTTTATGATAATTGTTATTTTTTCCTGTATCCGGTATCGGGGAGACAGGAAAAAAATGATCCATTTCTTAATCTTTGGTATAACACTCCTGTATTGTGTACGGAAGAGTTAAGGTACTTGTTTTGGGAGGGGAGGCATATACAGGTTGGGATCATGCGTTTTTGCATGTTGTTTCAATTGCATCTTCGGAATCAAAGGCAGAGGTGGTTTTGAAATAGACATTTTATGGGGAAACGGTGAACTTATATCAGTAAATGTAAAATCATTAACTGACAATAAACTTAATTTACGTTAGAAAAATTCAATAAAATCTATTGTTACAAAACCGGGAGATATTTATACATTCGCAAAGTATGATTTTTAAAAAATATCAAATGAAGTCAAAAGTGTTATTAATATCAGTAATATTTTTATTTTGGGTTACAGTCAGGGGTACTTCACAATCTGTGAGTGGTAGTTCAATAAAACTGATGGGTGTTTCTAAGATATGGGAAAAAGCTCCACATAATGCGTTTACTGATCTGGTACGGTTTAAAGGAAGATGGTTTTGTGTTTTTCGTGAGGGAGAAGGGCATGTTTCACCTGATGGTGCTTTGCGAATAATTACATCAGAAGATGGAATTAAGTGGGAATCGGCAGCTCTCATAACTTCTGATGATTCAGATCTTCGCGATGCCAAGATTACAATAACGCCCTATGGCAAGCTGATGCTTAGTGGTGCCGGAGCTTTTCATGATAAAAGCAATAATACTCATCAATCATTTTCCTGGTTTTCAGATGATGGCTTTTACTGGACCAGAGCTTATCTTATTGGTGATCCTGATTTTTGGCTTTGGCGCTCAACATGGCATAATGATAAAGTTTACAGTATAGGTTACGGTTGTAACAAAACCCGCATGCTGAGATTATATTCAAGCGATGATGGTAAAATGTTTGATACTTTAGTTGACACTTTATACAATGCAGGCTATCCTAATGAAACTTCAATCGTATTCAGCGGTGATACTGCCTACTGTTTGTTACGGCGTGATTCTGAGCAAAGCTCGGGACTGTTGGGTATTTCAATGCCGCCCTATACAGAATGGAAATGGAAAGATTTAGGTGTTAAAATTGGCGGCCCTCACATGATACAACTTCCCGGTGGTGAGATGATAGCCTCGGTGAGACTTTATCAAGATGAAAGTTTAAAACCGGTTAGAACCTCAATTTGCAAAGTAGATACTCAGGCAGGGTCTATTACCGAATTGTTAACACTTCCCTCAGGCGGTGATACAAGTTATTCCGGTCTTGTGTATCTTGATGGCATATTGTGGGTAAGTTACTACTCTTCTCATGAAGGGAAAACATCAATTTATTTGGCAAAAGTAAGGATGTGATCTGGCAATTAATCTTAATATTTATAAATTTATTATTATGAACAAACAGCATTCGCGCAGAACTTTTATCAGGAATACTGCGGCTGCTACAGCTGCTATAACTATTCCAAATATTATCCCGATAAAAGCATTTGGTGCAAACGACCGTATTAATGCAGCAGTTTTAGGTGTTAACGGACGAGGGAAGAATCTTATTTCCAGCCTTATGTTACAGGATAATGTAGTCGTTACACATTTATGTGACCCTGATATGAATGTACTTAAACCGAGACAAAAAGAGTTTAAGGAGAAGTACAACAAGGAGGTAATAACTGAGCAGGATCTCCGTAAGATTTATGATAATAAAGACATTGATGTGGTAGGAATTGCTACTCCAAATCATTGGCATTCGCTGGCAGTAATATGGGCTTGCCAGGCGGGGAAAGACTGCTATGTTGAAAAACCGGGCTCTCATAATATTTATGAAGGCAGGAAAATGGTTGAAGCTGCACAAAAATATGATCGTATTGTACAGCATGGTGTTCAGCTGCGCAGTTCACCTTCAGTGAGGGAAGCTGTAAAATTAATGCATGATGGTTTTATCGGACGTGTTTATATGGCAAGAGGATTAGTTTTTAGATGGAGGGAAGATATTGGCAATAAGGGTTTTGAGCCGGTTCCTGAAGGGCTTGATTATGATTTGTGGGTCGGACCTGCAGCTAAACGTCCGTTTAGCCGTAATATAGTACACTATAACTGGCACTGGACCTTTGAATATGGCAATGGCGATGTTGGTAATCAGGGAATTCATGAAACTGATTTATGTATGTGGGGATTGAATGTAGGGTTGCCTACCCGGATTACCTCTATGGGCGGTAAGTTCCTGTTTAATGATGCTAAAGAGACTCCTGAGGTTTTAACTTCCATTTATCACTATCCTGAAGAAGATAAAATAATTCAGTTTGAAGTGCGTCCGTGGTGTACCAACACTGAAGAAGGCATATCGGTTGGGAATATTTTCTATGGCGAAAAGGGAATTCTTGTAGTTGACGGATACGACAAATACAAATTTTTAATGGGGCAGAAACGTGAGCTTGTTAAATCAGGCGATGATGGTTCGATTTCAAAAACTGAAATGGCTCGTGGTGACACCGGTACCGACGGGCATATGAAAAATTTTATTGAAGCTGTACGGGCTCATGATAAAACCATCTTGAATGCGCCGGTAGAAACAGCTCATTTATCGTCAGGACTGGCACATTTAGGCAATATTGCTTACCGGTTGGGAAGGGTATTGACTTTTCATCCGCAGTCAGAAAAATTTGTGAACGACCCGGAAGCTGATAAATTATTGACCCGCAACTACAGGGCTCCATTTATTGTACCGGATATTGTATAATAAAACACTTTTAATCTTTTATAAAGATTGTGGTTGAATGTTTTCATGACTCCTTATTTCGTGGCGATGTTTTATATGTTTTATATGCAGACAACCCGATATTGCAAACTATGTCTGATGTAGCTGCCTTGTCTAAGTGTCCGCAATTAGGCGGTATTTTTGATCAATGGCCAATTTTCCTGCAAGAAATGTATCATTCAGGAAAAGGAACCGGGATAAGGGTTATCTTTAGATATACTTATGAACGTGAGTATGATTCAGATGGAAGTAATTATAAAATTGTAATGACAGAAGACCGGGGATACGGTTTCTCTTTTGATTCGGGCGAACCGGGAAGCGTGGATATTAGTAAATATCATAATGTAGGCAGATATAAATATTAGTTAACACAAGCTTAAAATAGCAGTTAGCATAAACAGAGCTGAAGTGATTCAGCCCTATATGTAAACAAACTCACGATAAGATTTATAGCTTGCTCGCATCTGTTATAATAATTCTCTGGTGAGTAAATATGTTTACATGCTCGTTTCATACAATCATAATGATTTATATTTTACCTTTGCGCCCTAAATTTTTAAATTAAAAAAACTAATATGTTAAAGGCGCAAAATTTATCTATTTTTTTGTTGACTATTTTGATAATTGGCTCTTGTAGTCCCAAGGCGGTTACTAATCTGACAACCACATATAAACCACTTGATTATGATCAGGAAATAGTTGTTATTGGTTTAGAGCAGAATATCCCGGAGGGATCAGAAGAGCTGGGCCGGGTAAAAATTGGCGATTCAGGATTTACTACAAATTGTGGTTATGAAACGGTAATAAATAAAGCTAAAGAAGAAGCAAGAAAAGCCGGCGGAAATTCTATCAAGATAACAGAGCATAAACCGCCAACAATGATGGGAAGCTCTTGTCACCGTATTACTGCTACAATTTTAAAAATTCAGGATGTTAATGCTTTTTTGGCAGAGAGTAATGAAGAAGAGCTGCTTGACATAGACTATGCCATAATAAATGTATATAGGTATGGTGGTGCCGGAGCATTGGTTAACTACGATTTATATTTGGGAGATTCTGTTATTTGCAGAGTGAAAAATAATTTTAAAACCACAGTGCAAACTAAGCAAGAGGGTTTAAATTCCATATGGGCGAGGACAGAGGCAAAAGCCGAGATCCCTGTTGATATAAAATATGGGAAGGTTTACTATGTGAGATGTGGTATAGGGATGGGTGTTTTTGTTGGACAGCCGACACTTGAATTAGTTGACAGTAAAACCGGAAAAGCCGAATTTGAAGCTTTCAATGCTAAAAACAAATAGAGAGGAGTATGATCTGATAAGATCAAAAGATCAACTTCCGGCTTGTCTCTTTTTTATTAATAAACTAAAAATATATAATAAATGAAGAAGTTACTTTTATTGGTAGCAGGAGTGGTATTTACACTTTTTTCTTTTTCTCAGGATTTGATAGTTATCAATTCGGGAGACTCAATAAATTGCATTATTACAAGAGTTAAAAAGGAGTATATATATTTCACTTTCAACCATAATGAAGAGATAAGGAGTACTCTTTTGCCTGTTTCTGATGTATCGTATTATAAAAAAAATTTTTTTAATACCGGGGAAATTACATTTGACAAGATAAAAACCCAAAAAAACTACCAACAGATAAGGATTGCTCTTAGCGGAGGGTATAGTTATCTGACAGCCAGAATTGGAGATAGTGTGCCGAATGATTTCAGGGATTATGTTAAAAATTTGAAATCAGGTTTCAACGTGGGGGGAGATCTTTCCTACTATTTTAATGAGACCTTAGGCATTGGGTTTAAATATAATCTGTTCAAATCTTCCAATGCAGCAGATAATATTTATGTAGAAAACTCTGAGGGGGAACGGCGTTACGGGAAGATGAGTGATAATCTGAATATTTCTTTTATTGGACCAGCTTTTTGTACACGCTTATTAAATAATAACAGATCAAATGCATTGATTCTTAGCACTGCTTTAGGTTATATGGGATATAAAAATGATAAAGTTATTGTCGACAGATATAAAATGACCGGTAATACTTTAGGAGTTTCATTTGATGTAGGGTATGATATGGCAATAAGCGATAATGTTTATCTGGGTATTCAGTTAACATTTATTTCAGGTACTTTAGCAGAGTATAAATGGGATAATGGGAATAGTATTGAAACCATTAAACTTGGCAAAGATGAATTAGAAAGTCTTAACAGGTTTGATTTAAGTGTTGGAATAAGGTTTGGTTTATAAAAATAATATTTCTAATCTTCTGTCGTATTTTAAATAGGGCATGAAAACAATACAGCGCATCAAGTATTAGCAGGATATTAAGAGAAGGTACAAAAAAAGCTGGACTTAATAAACGGATAACACCACACATGTTGCGGTATTCTTTTGCAATTCATTTATTGGAACATAAATCGACCAAAACAACAGAGATTTACACCCATGTGAGTAAAAAGTCTTTTGCAAATATTAAAAGTCCATTAGACCGAATATTTGAAGA
>LSQX01197925.1_pt1 | contig 17133 bp, 16 predicted proteins | sample 654561 | NCBI WGS metagenome assembly LSQX01 (sample SAMN04489861, study PRJNA283612) | anaerobic digester metagenome | isolation source: 4 biogas reactors fed with cattle manure at either 37C or 55C with and... | place: Denmark: Kongens Lyngby | collected 2014
GTGTTACAGATGTTAAAAATAGTTACAAATTAGCAAAAAAAATTTTTGGAGCTAACTTATTGTATAATTTTGCATACTTATTGCAGACTGTTTGTTTGGTCTAATTAATTTACAAAGAAAATGACAACTTATAAATATACAATACCGTCACTTTTTAAAGAATCGGTAAAAAATTACCCGGAGAATACCTCTCTTATTTTTGCAGGTGAAAAGAATTATACATACAGGCAAATGGGGGAAGATGCCGGAAGGTTAGCCGGGTTACTCACTGAACTTGGAGTGTCAAAAGGTGATAAGGTTGCAATATTGAGTTCCAATATGCCTAACTGGGGGGTTGCATTTTTTGCAATTTCCCTGACAGGAGCTACTGTTGTACCGATACTGCCCGATTTTCATGAGAATGAGATAAAATCTATTTTGATGCACTCGGGTGCAAAAGTAATGTTCATCTCAGAAAGTTTATATAAGAGTATTAGTCAGGATACCACCGGTCTTCTGGAGAAATTGATACTTATTGAAAGTTTTTCTGTTATCCCGGCAGGCACTAAAGTTGAGGATCTTGGCAGGCTGAAGTGTTCTATTACGGATAAAAGCGCTGATTTTCAGCCGGTTGATGTAGACGAGGAAGATCTGGCTTCTCTGATTTACACCTCTGGTACTACAGGAAGTTCGAAAGGGGTTATGCTTACCCATAAAAATATTGTATGGACTGTAGAAAAGTGTTATACGCTCCAGGATATTAATGAGAATGACAGGTTCTTATCTGTTCTTCCTTTATCGCATACATTTGAAAATACCATAAGTTTCCTTTTGCCTATGAGATTCGGTGCATCGGTGCATTACCTGCGTAAACCACCGGTAGCATCGGTATTACTTCCGGCATTTCAAAAGGTTAAGCCAACAATTATGCTGGTTGTTCCTCTGATTATTGAAAAGGTGTTCAGAGGTAAGATATTGCCAAAGTTTCAGAAAAACGGACTGATTCGCTTCTTGTATTCAATTCCGCCGGTACGTAAATTATTACACAGGATAGCCGGTAAAAAGCTTTATGAAACTTTTGGCGGACAGCTGAGGTTTTTTGGGATAGGCGGAGCCAAACTGGATCCTACGGTCGAAAGGTTTTTGATGGAGGGTAAATTCCCTTATGCAATTGGATACGGACTGACAGAAACTTCACCACTTCTTGCCGGCGCTGTTGGCAAGAATGTCAGGCTTGGATCTACAGGACCTGCAATGGAAGGAGTGCAGCTCAGATTAGCTGATGTTGATAAGGCTACAGGCGAAGGAGAGATCCAGGTGAAGGGGCCTAATGTGATGAAAGGTTACTATAAGGCACCTGAGCTCACCAGGGAGGTTTTTACAGAAGACGGATGGTTCAGGACAGGTGACAGGGGAACTTTCGATAAAGACAATTTCCTTAGTATAAGAGGCAGGATAAAAACAATGATCGTCGGCTCCAGCGGCGAGAATATCTATCCGGAAGAGATTGAATCGGTAATTAATAAGATGAGGTTTGTCCTTGAATCGCTTGTTGTTCAGAAAAAAGGTAAACTGGTTGCAATGATCCACCTGAATATGGAGGAGATAGAGAATACATTCAAACAGTTTAAACAGGATGCCCAAAATTTTGTCTATGGTAAAGCGGAAGATATTTTGAAAGATATCCAGAAAAAGGTTAATGCCGAGCTAAATAAATTTTCCAGGGTACAGGAAGTTACCTTACATCCAACTCCTTTTGAAAAAACACCAACAAAAAAAATAAAACGATTTTTATACCTGTAAGAATTGTTAATTTTGCGTTCAAAAAAAGATGGTTACTAAATCCAGATACAATGCCAGAGGTGTGTCGGCATCGAAAGGTGATTTATACAAAGCAATTAAAAATATTGACAAAGGATTGTTCCCCAAAGCCTTTTGTAAGGTAGTCCCGGACATTCTCGGAGGCGATCCGGGATGGTGTAATATAATGCATGCCGACGGTGCAGGTACAAAATCGGCGTTAGCTTATATGTACTGGAAAGAGACAGGGGATATTTCAGTCTGGAAAGGTATAGCCCAGGATGCACTGATCATGAATATCGACGACCTGCTTTGTGTAGGGGCTCTGGATAATATTCTTGTTTCATCAACAATCGGCAGGAATAAGAGCCTTATCCCGGGAGAGGTGATCTCTGCTATTATAAATGGTACTGAGGAGATATTATCACAACTCAGGGAGTGGGGACTGAATATCTGGTCAACAGGTGGTGAAACGGCTGATGTGGGTGATCTTGTACGGACTGTGATAGTCGATTCAACAGTGGTTTGCCGTATGAGGCGTAGTGATGTCATCTCAGCCGGGGATATTAAACCCGGAAATGTGATTGTCGGCCTCTCTTCATCAGGCAGGGCTTTGTATGAAGATAATTTTAACGGGGGTATGGGAAGTAACGGACTAACTTCAGCCCGTCACGATGTCTTTAGTAAATATCTGGCAGAAAAATACCCTGAAAGTTATGACCCCGGTATACCGGATGAACTGGTTTATACGGGTTCATACAAGCTTACAGATCAAATTGAAGAGTTGGGTATTGATGCCGGGAAACTGGTGCTTTCACCTACAAGGACATATGCACCTGTAATTAAAAAAGTACTGGAAAGGTTCAGGGGCGAAATATCCGGAATGATCCACTGTTCAGGCGGCGCACAGACAAAAGTGCTTCACTATGTCAATAATGTCCATATCATAAAAGATAATATGTTTGCTGTCCCCAAACTATTTGAGATAATTCAAAAAGAATCGGGAACAGACTGGAAGGAGATGTACAAAGTTTTTAATATGGGCCATCGTTTTGAGATCTATACCATGCCTGAGATTGCGGATGATGTTATTTCAGTTGTTAATTCTTATAATATAGATGCAAAAATAGTTGGCAGGGTAGAAGCGGGCGATCAGAGGCAGCTTACCATACTGACTGAACATGGGAAATTTGAATATTAATGCAAATGGCAGAATACGAATTACTTGATAAATATGAATCTTTAAGGCACCACTTCGAGGAGTTGCAGCAGCAAATTACCGATCCTGAGGTAATAGCTGATATGAAACGTTATATTAAACTTAATCAGGAATATAAGAACCTGCAAAAAATTCTGGAAGTCTTTAAAGAGTACAAGAATCTGGTTGATAATATTAAATCAGGTAAAGAGATTCTTGCTGAGGAGTCTGATGAGGAGTTGCGGGAAATGGCTTATGCAGAGATTGAAATGGCGGAGGAGAAAATTCCCGGGAAAGAGACTGAGATCAAATTGCTGCTGGTGCCTTCTGATCCAGAAGATCAGAAAAATGCAATTCTTGAGATACGAGCGGGTACAGGAGGGGATGAGGCAAGTATTTTTGCGGGGGACCTTTTTCGTATGTATTCCCGTTTTTGTGAGAAAAAAGGATGGAGGATGGAGGTTACTAACCTTAATGAGGGAACTGCCGGCGGATTCAAGGAGATTGTTGCCAAGGTCAGCGGTGAAGGAGTTTACGGAATATTAAAGTATGAATCGGGTGTTCACAGGGTTCAGAGAGTGCCTCAAACGGAAGCTCAGGGGCGTATACATACATCGGCTGCTACAGTGGCCGTACTCCCCGAGGCAGGGGAATTTGATGTGGAACTAAAAGAATCGGATATTAAAAAGGATACTTACTGTTCGTCAGGGCCCGGAGGGCAATCGGTCAATACAACCTATTCGGCAATAAGGTTAACCCATTTGCCTACAGGAATAGTCGTTACCTGCCAGGATGAGAAATCACAAATCAAAAACCTGGCAAAAGCGATGAATGAACTACGGACAAGGATCTATAACATGGAGTACCAGAAATATATCGATGAAATTTCATCAAAAAGGAAAACAATGGTTTCCACCGGCGACAGGTCTGCAAAGATCAGAACATATAACTGGCCTCAGGGCCGGGTAACAGATCACCGTATTAACCTTACCCTTTATAATCTGCAGGCGATAATCAATGGTGATATTGATGAGATTATTGAAAAGCTGATGATAGAAGAAAATGCCGAGAGATTGAAAGAGGCAGAAATTTAAAATTTTAAAGAGATGAACCAGGATCAATTATTTGAACAGATTAAAAAAAAGCGAAGTTTTCTGTGTGTAGGATTAGATACAGATATGAAGAAGATTCCTGGACATCTTTCCGGTAAAGCTGACCCTGTTTTTATTTTTAATAAGGAGATTATTGATGCAACTGCCCCTTATACAGTTGCCTGTAAACCTAACCTGGCTTTTTACGAAAGCAATGGGTGGGAGGGCTGGCAAAGCCTTGAGAAAACTGTAAACTATGTCAGGACGGCCTATCCTGATATATTTCTTATCGCTGATGCAAAAAGGGGAGACATCGGCAACACTTCACAATTGTACGCCAGGGCATTTTTCGAAAAGCTTGGTTTTGATGCAGTAACAACTGCACCATATATGGGTGAAGACTCTGTGAAACCTTTTTTGACCTATCCTGATAAATGGATCATCTTGTTAGCTCTTACATCTAACAGGGGTGCGGCTGATTTTCAATTTATCAGGGATGAAAAAGATGGTGAACTGCTGTTTGAAAAGGTGTTGAGAATTTCGCAGGATTGGGGGACCCCGGAGAATATGATGTATGTTGTGGGAGCAACTCAGGCTGAAAAACTTAAAGAGGTGAGGCAGATAGTTCCTGACCATTTTTTGCTTGTTCCCGGAGTAGGAGCACAGGGAGGAAGCCTTAAGGAGGTAGCCCGCTATGGTATGAACAGAAGGTGCGGTTTGCTGGTGAACTCTTCGAGGGGCATAATCTATGCATCATCAGGCAAAGACTTTGCAAGTCACGCAGGATCAGCAGCCAGGCAGATAAGGGATGAGATGGATCAGCTTCTTGATGATCACGGGATAGGGAAATAATGCTATTTGTTTGAAACCACCAGCTTTTTTACAATTACTTTATTTGTTTTGGTCTTTACCCTGATGAAATATATACCGTCAGGAACCTCAGTAAGTAAAAGTTCGTTACCGGAAGTGGCCTGTTCTGGTTTTTCGGCTAACACTTTTTTTCCTGTTATATCTATAAGGTGGATTTCTAAAATTTCCCCACTGTTCAATTCCAGTCTTACCCTTCCTGTCGTAGTGGGATTAGGATAAAGTTTTAACTCCTGGATGAAAAGCGGTTTTTCTTCTGTTACCATGCTGTCCTGGTATAGTTTATCTGCAGCAGGCTGAGCATAACCAGCAGGTTTAATTAAGAAAAATAATATCAGAAGTAAAATAAACCTCATAGTAATCTATTCATTTATAATAATACATACAAATAATGTGCCTTAATTGTTCAATCCGGATTCTTTTAGCATCTCTTCTGCTTTTACCAGGTCTTCGGGTGTGTCGATTCCTATACTTTGAAATTCTGTTACAGCTGTTTTTATCTTGTAGCCGTTCTCAAGCCATCGCAGCTGTTCCAGAGTCTCTGCCCGTTCCAGAATGCCGGGTTCCAGCCGGGTTATTTGTTGTAATATATCCTTTTTATAAGCATACATGCCTATGTGTACCCAGAATTTTGCTGCCAAAAGCCAGTTTCCTTCCTTCTCTCCCCGGACAAACGGAATGGAAGAACGACTGAAATACAATGCATTATTGTTTTTGTCAATGACCACCTTAGGCCTGTTTGGATTAAAAAGTTCTTCAGTTGTTTCAATTTTTTTAATAAGAGTGGCTATCTCAGTGTCATTATCAAAGCTGGTGGCGAGTGCAGTGATCTGCTCCGGACTTATAAACGGTTCGTCACCCTGAATATTAATAACAACATCGAATTCAGCACCCCTGCTTAGCTGTTGTGCTGCTTCAGCACACCTGTCGGTTCCGCTGTGGTGGGTGGGCAGGGTTTTTATCGATCTGCCGCCAAAATTATGAACAGCATTGTAAATACTGTCATCGTCGGTGGCAACCCAAACCTCACTTAATACTTTGGAAGCATTTTCATACACCCATTGTATTACAGGTTTGTTACGGAGCATTGCCAGAGGTTTGCCGGGGAAGCGGGTTGACTTGAACCTGGCAGGTATAATACCTATGAACTTCATATTGGGATAATTGTTAATTTTGTCAAATGGTTTATCAGATAAAGATAATTAATATGGTGTTCATTGTATAAAATTTGATTTAAAAAAGGTTAATTGGCCTTTACTTCTGAACTTTAACAGCTAAAAGTTGTAAATTTGCTGTTTATAAAAATCACAAGAGCTATGGATATTCAGGGTATAAAGCAAAGATTTGAAATTATTGGTAATTCACCCGGCCTTAACAGGGCAATTGAAGTAGCAGTGCAGGTGGCCCCTACTGACCTTTCAGTTCTGATTACAGGAGAGAGTGGTACAGGGAAAGAGATATTTCCCCAGATAATCCATCAGAATTCAACACGGAAACATGGTAAGTATATTGCAGTCAACTGTGGTGCAATTCCTGAAGGTACCATTGATTCTGAGCTTTTCGGACATGAAAAAGGTGCGTTTACGGGGGCATTATCAGACCGCAAAGGTTACTTCCAGGAGGCGGACGGAGGGACTATCTTTCTGGATGAGATTGGCGAATTGCCACTTTCAACCCAGGTAAGGCTTCTCCGTGTTCTTGAGAGTGGTGAATTCATTAAGGTTGGTTCATCTCAGGTGATTAAAACAAATGTCAGGGTTATTGCTGCTTCCAATGTCATGATTCCTAAGGCAATTGAAGATGGCAGGTTCCGGGAAGACCTCTACTATCGCCTGAATACAGTGCCCATAAATATACCTCCCCTGCGTCAGCGACCTGAAGATATATATCTTTTATTCAGAAAGTTTGCCCGTGACTTTGCGGATAAATACAGAATGCCACCTGTCAGGCTCGACGAGGAAGCAAAAATGTTACTTGTTAATTACCGGTGGCCAGGCAATGTCAGGCAGCTAAAAAATATTACAGAACAGATTTCAATTATCGAAAAAAACAGGGACCTTACTGCTGAAGTTTTGCGTAATTACCTGCCGGCATTTTCTGCCCAAAACCTGCCTGCTCTTTTTTCGTCCCGGTCAGAAGGCTCTTTTACAAATGAAAGGGAGATTTTGTATAAGGTTCTGTTTGATATGAAGCGTGATATGAATGACCTCAAAAAACTCGTGCTTGACCTTATGGAGAATAACGAAACCACAATATCGGGCGAAAAGGCAAGAATTATTCATGATCTGTATGATGAGGAAAAAGGGGTACAGCCAGCGGGTGAGCCGGCTGGCAAAACATTTCAGCTGCATCATATCAGTAAAGAGAATATTCAGGATACAGAGGAATTGGTTGAGGAATCGTTGTCTCTTGAAGATAAGGAGAGAGAGCTAATTGAAAAGGCTCTGGAGAAGTATAATGGTAAAAGGAAGTATGCTGCTGAGGAACTGGGAATTTCAGAACGTACACTCTATCGAAAGATTAAAGAGTACAATATTAACCGATGAGCTATGCAAATAAAATATAGATTGATTTTTTTGTGCTTTCTGCTGTTTATAGCCGGCGGTACTGCTGATTCCTGTAAGGTCTCTTATTCCTTTACGGGAGCTAATATTTCACCGGAGGTAAAAACATTCTCTGTTTATTATTTTCCTAACCGTGCCAGGCTGGTTAATCCATCACTAAGCCAGTTGTTTACAGAATCCCTGAGGGAAAAGCTTCAGCGGCAGACGTCACTAAATGAGATGGCAGAGAACGGAGACCTTATTTTTGAAGGGCAGATCACCGGATATGATGTCAGGCCGATGTCAATTCAAAAAGAGGATATGGCAGCTCTTAACAGGCTGACTGTTAGTGTTAGCGTCAAGTATACCAATAATAAAGACACCGAACAGAATGTCGAAAGGACATTCTCTGCATTTGAGGACTTTGCCAGTACAAGTTCTTTAAGTGATGTGGAAGACGGACTTGTACCTGAAATAATTAATAAGCTGACTGAGGATATTTTTAATGCAACACTTGCCAATTGGTGATATGGATAAGGAAAATTTTTATAAACTATTGGGGAATAACTTGTTATTGAATGACAACACTCTTCCTGAAATCAAACAGATAACAGAATTGTATCCCTGTTTCCATACTGCATGGATGCTGCTTCTGAAAAATATTCAACTTACGGGAGACCCTGACCTGGGTAATTGGATAAAGAAAACAGCAATAAGGATTCCCGATCGTAAAATGTTATATAATTACCTGTTTGCTGACCAAAATAATGAAACTTCGGCATATTACCTTGAGTCACCGGAGATAATGGTAACTTCTTTTAATGAGGAGGGAGAGGAAAGGGAAGGAAACCAGCTGATAGATAAATTTCTTTCAGGAAACGCAAGGCCTGTATTGAGTAAAAAAGATTCCGAAATAAAAGCTGACCAGGATAATGAGGTGATATCAAAATCGTTGGCTGAATCTGATGAGCTTATCACTGAAACTCTTGCAGGGATCTATGTGGCGCAAAAAAAATATGATAAAGCACTGGATGCTTTCAAAAAATTAAGCTTGAAATATCCGGAAAAAAGTGTTTACTTTGCAGCCCGTATTGAAGAAATTGAAAAATATTTAAAATAGAAATAAGATGTATACTCTTATAACAGTTTTGATTTTTATCGTCTGTGTCCTTTTGATCCTTATAGTTTTGGTACAGAACTCAAAAGGAGGTGGCTTAGCAAGTAATTTTCAGTCATCGAACCAGGTTATGGGAGTTCGGAAAACTACAGATTTTCTGGAAAAGACCACCTGGATACTTGCAGGAGCGTTACTTTTTCTGTCAGTAATGGGCACTGCCTTTATTCCGCGTCAAGAGATTATGGAAGACCAGTCAAGGGTCAGGGAACAAATTGAAACCGCTGTTGACCCGACACAGGTTCCAAATTTTCCGACAACTGTTCCTGAACCGGGTGCAGAAGAAAGTGTACCGGCAGAAGGAGGCGAAACCGGCCCGGAAAATAACAGCGACGGACAGTAATTGTGTGTTTGCTCAGGCAATCATATCCATAATTTCATCCATACCAGTATCCGGACGGCTAATCCGGAATTCTGCCTTTCTATAAAATTTATTCCTTTCAGCCAGGGTATTATTGATATAATCAATTAATTCCTGACGTGATTTTCCTTTTATCAGGGGACGGTCAATTTTCGATTTCATGAGCCGGCTGGCTAATATTTCCGGGTCTGTGTCCAGGTAAATAGTTTTACCGGTGCGGTTCATAAGGTCAATATTATCAAAAAAACATGGTGCCCCTCCTCCTGTGGCTATTACAACATCGGAGAATCGTGACAGTTCCTCCAGCGCTTTTCTCTCCTTTATGCGGAACTCTGTCTCACCATCTTCTGCAAATATCTGAGGCACAGTTTTACAATTCCTCTCTTCAATGTAATCGTCCATATCGATAAATTGCAATCCTGCACTTCTGGCAAGCTTTTTTCCCAGTGTTGATTTGCCGCACCCCATAAATCCTATCAGATAAATTCTCATTTTTTAAGGTAATAATTTCTAAAATAGTGACATCTGGTTTGGATCGTCTTCCTTGTCAGGCCTTTTTATTTCAAAAGGGATATCATCATAATTAATATCCTTTTCATCATCTGCCTCAATATTTTCCGGTTTTTCATCTTCATCTTTAATCTCCGGTTCCAACTCCTTTATATTGTCAATATTATAGTTCGATAATCTCTTACCTTTTGCTTTTGAGGATTTTACACCTATAAATTCTGCTACCTCTATAATTTCATTTTCCCTGTCAGAATTTTTACCGCCAAATTCAATTTCAAGCCTGGGGTAGCGGACCCAGGTAATATTTACAAGTTTGTTCTGAGGGTTATCCCCGATAAACCGGGTACGCCTTCCCTCAATTTCATCTATTTCAAAGCGTTTAACATAGTAATATTCAAGCTCTGCATCAAAGTATACTACTGAGAGGACCTTATTAGGGTCAAATTTTTCAATTGTAAGGATATCCGGGTCGAAATGGTTGCTTAAGTCAAAATTATAGATCTGGAATTCTCCGTTTTTATAGATCACCAATATTTTATCCTCACCTGCAAACTCTCCCAGATACCTTCCACGATTATCTGCATTGAGGCGGAGTACATCATCATCGAACCATATTTTTCTTCCTCCGAGTGTGGAAATTCCTTTTTCTTTTAAAGATATTTTATATACTTCATGTTTTGTCAGGATGTTACCCATCGACTGGCGATTTTTGATTGTCAGCTCACCCATGTCAACTTCGAATGCCAGTTTCTTTAGCCTTGGTTTTGGTTTTAGCAGAATTTTAAGGACTTCTGCTTCGCCATTTGAATTAGCCGAGAAATAGACTACTTTCGATTTTGGGGTTCCCTTTGTCAGATCATACTCTTTGTCCCTTGTTACACCTGTTACAGGGAAACGTTTCATATAAGAATAACCCGTATCACCGTCTCTGTATACTACATTATAGATGGTACGCTTGTCATTCTTTTTAAATATAGCAATAAATAAGGGATTCTTACCTATGAAAGCTTTTTCACTTACCCTGGTTACAAAATATTTTCCATCCCTGTGGAAAACAATAATATCATCCAAATCAGAGCAGTCACAAACATATTCATCTTTTTTTAATCCTGTACCCAGGAAACCTTCCTTACGGTCAACATACAGTTTTTCATTTCTGACAACCACTTTGGCAGCAACAATATTATCAAAGCTTCTTATTTTTGTTTTACGTTCTTTCCCTTTGCTGTATTTATCTTTTAAATGGCTGAACCATTTTATTGTATAAGTGACAATATTCTCAATATTGTGAATGATTTCCTCTATCTCCTCTTCTATTGCCAGAATATTTTCATTTGCTTTATCCGTATTGAATTTGAGTATCCGCGCCATGCGGATCTCCATCAGCTTTAAAATATCCTCGCGGGTAATATCCCTTTTGAATTTGGGTTTCCATGGGTCTAACCGGTGATCAACATGTTCAATAGCCTGATTCATGTTTTCGGCATCCTCGAACTTTTTGTCTTTATAAATTCTTTCCCCGATAAATATTTTTTCGAGGGTTGCGAAATGCCATGTCTCCTCCAGTTCATTTTTTTTGATCTGCAACTCTTTTTTTAACAGCTCCAGTGACTTGTCGGCCGATTTTTTCAGTATCTCCTTTACTCCGATAAAGATGGGTTTATCATTTTCAATAATACATGAATTTGGAGATATTGACACCTCACAATCGGTAAAGGCATACAATGCATCAATAGTTTTGTCGGATGAAACGCCGGGAGCAAGGTGTACCAGGATCTCAACATTTTCTGCAGTATTATCGTCTATTTTTTTAATTTTTATTTTGCCTTTTTCATTGGCTTTTATGATCGATTCGATAATATTTGTAGTGGTCTTTCCAAAAGGTATTTCAGTTATTGCCAGCGTTTTATTATCACGCTTTTCCACTTTCGATCTCACTTTGACAACTCCTCCCCGCAATCCGTCGTTATATCTGCTGAAATCAGCAAGGCCTCCGGTCGGAAAATCGGGTACCAGCTCAAAATTTTTCCCTTTCAGGTATGCAACAGAGGCATCGATCAATTCGATGAAATTGTGGGGTAAAACTTTAGATGCCAGTCCGACAGCAATTCCGTCAACTCCCTGTGCCAGTAATAACGGAAATTTAACCGGCAGTGTAACCGGCTCCCTTTTTCTCCCGTCATAGGAGAGTTTCCATTCGGTTGTTTTGGGATTGAAAACCACCTCCAGTGCGAATTTGGACAATCGTGCCTCTATGTATCTGGGGGCAGCTGCCCCGTCGCCCGTAAGGATATTACCCCAGTTACCCTGGGCGTCAATGAGTAAATTTTTTTGTCCCAGTTGCACAAGGGCATCGCCAATTGAGGCGTCCCCGTGGGGATGGTACTGCATGGTCTGGCCAATAATATTGGCAACCTTGTTATACCGGCCGTCATCCATCTCCCGCATAGCATGCATTATTCTTCTCTGAACCGGCTTTAAGCCGTCATCAACATAAGGAACAGCCCTTTCCAGGATAACATATGAGGCATAATCCATAAACCAGTTCCGGTACATTCCCGGAAGGTAGGTTATCTCCCTTTTGATCTCCTCGGGATCCTGATCATGAATAAATTCTTCTGAAAAATTTTCTTCTGTCATGCTGCCTTTTATCTTACCTGTCTTATCTCTATGTTAATGTTTGTTGAGTTTCTGTTATATTTCTATGCATTTTCTGCTAAAACCGCTTCATCTTTTTCTACATACAGATTTTCAATTATGAAGTCCTGACGTTCGGATGTATTTTTCCCCATATAGAATTCAAGCATCTGTGATAATGACTCATGTTTTTTAAGAAGTACAGGATCTAAACGTATATCCTTACCAATGAAATGTTTAAACTCATCCGGAGAGATTTCCCCCAGGCCTTTAAACCTGGTGATTTCAGCTTTTCCCTTAAGTTTCTTTATTGCCTGCCTTCTCTCTTCATCTGTGTAGCAGTAGTATGTTTTTTGTTTGTTCCTGACCCTGAAAAGAGGGGTTTGAAGTATAAACACATGCCCTTTTCTTATTAGCTCCGGAAAGAATTGCAGAAAAAATGTTATAAGAAGTAATCTGATATGCATGCCGTCCACATCTGCATCAGTTGCAATTATTATACGGTTATAACGCAGGTCTTCAATATTTTCTTCAATATTAAGCGCTGCCTGTAACAGGTGGAACTCCTCATTTTCATAAACAACCTTTTTTGTGAGTCCGTATGTGTTAAGAGGCTTACCCCTAAGGCTGAATACAGCCTGCGTAGTAACATCCCTCGACTTGGTTATTGAACCGCTTGCGGAGTCACCCTCGGTAATGAAAATACTTGACTCTTCTGCCTTTTCGTCATTTGTGTTGAAATGTATGCGGCAGTCCCTCAGCTTTTTATTATGTAGGCTCACTTTTTTGGAGCGCTGTTTTGCCAGCTTTTGGATCCCGGCTATAGCTTTCCTTTCCCTCTCTGATTCTACTATGCGTTTCAGAAGAATTTCTGCAGTCTCCTGGTTTTTGTGCAGATAATTATCCAGTTCTTTTTGAAGGAAATTACCAACATGAGCTCTTACTGAAGGGCCATTCGGACCTATCTCTTTTGAACCAAGCTTGGTTTTTGTCTGTGACTCGAATACCGGTTCTTCTACTTTGATGCTTACTGCTGCAACAATTGATGCCCTTATGTCTGATGGATCAAAATCTTTTTTATAAAAATCACGTATGGTTTTTATATAGATTTCCCTGAATGCCTGAAGATGAGTACCTCCCTGAGAAGTGTGCTGGCCATTGACAAATGAATAATAATTTTCACCATAACGGAATCCGTGTGTTATAGCAACTTCAATATCCTCACCTTTAAGATGTATGATGGGGTATAAAGGATTCTCATCTATATTTTCTTCGAGAAGATCCTTTAATCCGTTTTTTGAATAATAACGTTCGCCGTTAAATTCTACTGTAAGCCCGGAGTTCAGGAATGTATAGTTTTTGGCCATATTGACCACGTAGTCTCCTATATAATGATAATTCCTGAAAATTTCCGGATCAGGTTCAAAGGTTACATGCGTCCCATTTGGCTCTTCATCATCATGCCACTCCCTTTCATCTAATATAATTCCCTTGCTGAAACTGACCTTTTTAACCTTGCCCTCTCTTGCAGACATTATTGTAAAATCCGATGACAGGGCATTAACTGCCTTAATCCCCACTCCATTAAGGCCTACTGATTTTTTAAATACTTTGGAGTCGTATTTGGCCCCGGTATTCATTTTGCTTGCTACCTCCATGAGTTTTCCAAGAGGTATGCCCCTGCCGTAATCCCTGACAGCAACCTTATCCTGTTCTATGGTTATGGTAATTTTTTTCCCGTTGCCCATCATGAATTCATCCACCGAGTTGTCCATAACCTCTTTAAGCAAGACGTATATCCCGTCATCAGGAGCAGAACCGTCTCCCAGCTTCCCAATATACATACCGGGCCTTTTACGGATATGTTCCTGCCACTCCAGGGTTCTTATTGACCCTTCATCATACTTTGGTGTCATGTTTAATGAATTTTGATGCAAATATAACTAAAACAGCTATTAAATGTGATCTGCACAGCTTCCAATAACTAACATTAAATAGTTGAAAAGTGTGTAATAACAGTTCATAAGATATGGCATGACAGATACGCGGAATCATTAAGGTTGCAATTGTAACTTCTTCATAATGAGATTTATAGTCATTATCGTTGACTATAGCTCAAAATTGGTTGAGTTTTTTTCTGCTGATGTTGAGGAAATTGTATTATTATTTTCTAATTTGCTCAATGTGAGTTGTTCTATTTTTTAATTGATAATACTAATCAATAATGACTGAAGATCAGTGGAAACTGCTTATATCTGTTGTCCATGGAGAAATTCCTGAACGGCCCCTGTCCGGATTCATAATTGACAGTCCCTGGCTTCCGGGCTGGTCTGGTTATTCAACACTGCAATATTTTGCATCTGAGGAAATCTGGTTTGAGGCTAACAGGAAAGCTGTTAATGAATTTCCGGAGATCATTTTTCTTCCGGGTTTTTGGGCTGAATTTGGCATGTGCACTGAACCTTCTGCATTTGGTTCCAAAATTATCTGGAATGAAAAGGAGCTTCCATACGCAGAAAAGATATTTGACAGCTTATCTGATACCGTGAGGCTGAAACTGCCTGATCCCAGGACAGATGGTCTGCTTCCTTTGGTAATTCAACGACTATTGAATAATCAGTTAAAGATAAATAAACTGGGTCATCAGATCAAATTTGCTGTAGTCCGCGGTCCCCTGAATATTGCCTCCTTTTTGCTGGGAATGACTGAATTTATGACAGGTTTGATGATGGATCCGGAGAGATCTCATAAATTCCTGGAGAGTATAACACAGTTCAGTATCAGCTGGATTCAATATCAAAAAAAGATGTTCCCTTCTGTTGAGGGTATTCTGCTATTGGACGATATAGTTGGTTTTATTGGTGATGATGAGTGCAGAGAGTATGCCCTTCCATACATCAGCCGTATTTTTAAGGCGATAGATTCACAGGTTAACTTTTTTCATAACGATGCCGGAGGTTTGATCTCTTCTCCTTACCTGAAAGAGATGGGAGTTAATCTTTTTAATTTTAGTTTTGAACATTCAATGACGGAAATAAGAGAGCTGGCAGGCCCTGATATAACGCTGCTTGGTAACCTTCCTCCCAGGGATATTCTTGCTTCAGGAACACCGGCAACAGTAAAAACTGAGACAGTTAAAATGATCAGCTCCTTTAATGAGAGAAAGAGAGTTATATGGTCTTGTGGTGGCGGAATGCCCCCCGGGGTCCCCGGAGAAAATATCAGGGCATTTGTTGAGGCTGTAAATGAAATGAGTAGTGGAAATTTGAACTCAGAAAAGGATAATCAGAATTTGATTTAGCACAGATGATACAAGTGAAATTAACCAGGTATTACCAAACATTTAAAATTAATTGGTTTATGTTTTTGAAGAGAATATTGATTTTTTCGCTGATAATTTTGTCCTGCAGCATAATCTCACAAGCGCAGGGGAAATTCTCTGTGAATATAACAGAAAGAATGTCCGGATCACCTGTCTGTCTGAACCTTGACTGGTTCAATTATAATACTGACAAAGGGGATATTGCTCTTTTTGAGCTCACGCAGGAAGGTGAACTATTTACGCCAAGTCAGTTAGAAACCGGTATTAGCAGCCGGCTTTGGTTTATTCCGGGAGAGTCCGAAAAGAGGACCGGTGACCGGATTTTTATTATTCGATTGTCTGACGACAGCCGTAATAACAGCAAGAAATATGCAATTACTATAGAAAGGGGCCATAAAGACCTGAAAGTGACTGCAAACAATAAGCCGGTTTTAAATTACAGGTTTGAAACCACTTATCCGCCTGAAGGAATTGACCCGTTATACAAGAGGTCGGGCTATATTCATCCTTTGTGGTCACCTGGAGGAGAGCAGCTGACCAGTATACAGCCGTCTGATCATTATCACCATTACGGAATATGGGGCCCGTGGACTTTAACACATATTGACGGCCGTGAAACAGATTTCTGGAATCTTGCCAAGGGAGAAGGTACAGTGAAATTTGGAGGATTTATATCTGAAGTGGAGGGAGAGGTCTATTCGGGATTTAAGGTTTTACAGCAACATATAGATTTCGGTGCAGCAGGGGAGGATCAGATTGCAATTAATGAGTTGCTGGATGTGAGGATCTGGAATGTATCAGATAATGTAAGGATTATTGATTATACAACTTCATTTAACACTCCGCTGAAAAACGGGATTATCCTTGATGCATATCGTTATGGCGGAGGTATTGGATTCAGGGCAACTGAAAAATGGCATAAAGATAATTGCACAGTATTTACTTCGGAAAATAAAAACAGGTCAGATGCCGACGGATCATTGGCCCGCTGGTGCATTGTGGAAGGGGAATCTGCAGGTGAGGAAAAAAGATCAGGCATTCTTTTTATGAGCCATCCGTCAAACAGAATGCACCCTGAGCCAATGCGCGTCTGGCCGGTTGATGCAAATGGCGGGAGAGGGGATATTTTTTTCGAATTTGTTCCAATAAGGCATAACGACTGGAAACTGGAGAAAGGGTGTGATTATACCCTGAAATACAGGCTGGTGGTTTTCGATGGATTGATGGATACAAAAACAGCAAATAATTACTGGCAGGATTTTGCATATATGCCAAAAATAAAAATACTGGAATGAGACAATTCATTTTTCTGATTTTAGCCTTAATCCTGTTTCGTGAAAACAGTGAGGCTCAGTTAAAGGTAACTGCTGCAGTGGCAGGTGATAAAATTGATTTTATGGTTAACGGTGTACTTTTTACCAGTTATATAATGTCGGAATATGAAAAGTATCCTTTTTTCTTCCCGGTGAACGGTCCCTCAGGAGCCAGCGTTACATCTTTAAGGAACGGTAATTATCCACATCACAGCTCCCTCTTTTTTGGTTGTGACAGAGTTAATGGTGGCAATTACTGGCAGGAAGGTGCTGACCGGGGACGAATAGTTTCTCTAAGAGCTGATATTGTTGAGTCAGGAGGAGATAGGGCGGTTGTT
>LSQX01369073.1_pt1 | contig 17133 bp, 12 predicted proteins | sample 654561 | NCBI WGS metagenome assembly LSQX01 (sample SAMN04489861, study PRJNA283612) | anaerobic digester metagenome | isolation source: 4 biogas reactors fed with cattle manure at either 37C or 55C with and... | place: Denmark: Kongens Lyngby | collected 2014
TACACTATGGCCAGAATACCCAGATCAGGTATTAAAATGTATCAACAAAGCTAAAAATGAGTTTCCTTCGGACATTACTTATGTGACTAAGCAAGAAGGAAAAGTATTAAACTATTTTTTGACTTCAGGTTCAAAAGAGTTTGCTAGAATCTCAATAATAGACTTAACCGTACCAGAATTGGGTTCATTTGTAAAATATCTGGCAAATTACTTAGCACAACCCATTCAAAAAGACTGGGATGGTCTGACAATCAAAGAATTATTGGTGGCATGAAAACATTAGTTTATTTCGCATCAGGGCCAATTAAAGAAGAATATAAAGATCTTGATTTTGACCGAATCTATCTGATTGACAATTGCTTCAGGAGGGGAGAAAGGTTTACTGAACACAGCTTTTTTGAAGGCAAGATAGTTTGTGTCGGAATGGATTGTCTAGAATCAATTAGATATCTACTAAAAGAAAATGTTCGAATTAATTATTTTGTATCCTTAAATGAAGGATTTGGTGAAGGCGGTGGAAGTTATGCTATCAACTCGGATATATTTTTAGGTTATGCTATGCCTCTGTTTAAGGAACAATATATTCATATTATGAATAAAAACTATTATCATAATTCGTATAATGTAAGTGATAATATCCCCAAAGTTATAAATATTCACAAAGTTGGAATTGACGGAGTTTTCAATTTGTGTTCTGAAGGGAAATTAGAAACGATTGGTTTCACACCATTTGGTAGAGGCTCATACAAAGGGTTTTTAAGGAAGCTGGAATGGTATAAAAAGGATTATCCAAAAAAAATCCTAATGTTTCATCTGAATAAAAACGATTATAGAGAAATAAAAAAATCTGCCAATAACAAAGTTAGTGGAGGACTATTTTATTAATTTTTATTGTTTTGCCATCTATTTTGAATTTGAAAAAATCACTTGTTTGTTCAACAAGTGTTGCTTTCCCATAATGTAGTTGTTTGTGGTGGTTTGCACAAACTGTGATTATATTGCTTACACTGAGCACTCCTTTTTTCATACTTGAAATAGGTTCAACGTGATGTGCCTCAATGTAATATTCACCATTTGATTTTTTAAAAGAATATGGATTATTTCCGAAAGCTTCACATATAAGGCATTTATAATCAGCTATTTTTTTGATTTTTGTTGCCATTGTGCCCCTTTCTATAAAGACTGACAATCTTTCTTTCATTTCCGGTGTCGTCTTTGCCATCTTCTTTTCAAGCTCTTCTATATTAGATAAACTATCAGCACTTGTTATCCCAATAATCTTTGAAAGCTCATTTATATCATTCGATTCTTTTGTGAATTCATTTAATAGTGGAAATCTTTTAACAAAATTTTGAAGTTTTTTATTGTCCTGATTTAATCTAAGAGAAAAACTTAGTAAATTATAGACATTATCAGAATGTAAGTAATTGAATCCTTGTTTAGCTATCTTTTTATTTTTTGGTAGAAAATTTTCTTTTTGAGCAATCTCATCTGTTATTACGAGCGGTTTGTCAAAATATATAATATCCTTTTTATGTGATTTTATGTTTCCATTGGTATAATTTTTATAAATCTTATCTTTAGCATTCCTTATATAATCTTCTCCGAATTTTGGGAAGCCATAAAACCCAACAATAGTTCTTCTATTAGAATTCTTATAGTCACTGCTAATAAAAAAAACAATTTGAACGTTCTTTGCATTTTCCAGATTGCGTAGTTTCTTAATACCGGGTGTATAGCCAATGAAATAACCTCCTTCTTCTGTTGGAAATTTATCATGTCCAAAATTTAAACTCTCATTCAGACGTTTCTCAGTTTTAACATAGCCATAACCTGATTCCCGAACATCTTCCTTTGTTGGTTCCCCTGCCCAATCATTACTATGCCAAGAAATCGAAGCAAGAATCCCATAATTTGTAATAACAGATTTATTCTTCATAATATTTTTTTAAGATTATTATAATTGACGCAAGATCTATTTGCTCTACACTTTATTGTTATTACTCCTTAATTCTTGCATAATTGCAATTATCAACTGCAGATTGTCAACAATTGCTTTTTTATGCCTCCAATAACCTCTATAATAACTTGGATGATACATTGGAATGTGGAGTGTTTTTTTTCCATTTATTTCTCTTATGAAGATCTCAAAATTGACCTCTTTTTCTTTATGTATTGTTTTAAGAATCGTTCTTTCAGTCTCTTCTATAATAGGGAATATACGAAGTGTATTCCGGGCTTGTACGCCTTGGGTAATTATTATGTCTGCATTGAATAAAGGAATTTCTCTTTGCACAAACTCACGACAATTATTAAAAAGGATCCTATCTGCTTCTTTTCTATCTTCTTTATTTTGTGTGCATTTTGCTGCATTTGTGTGAGCAATAAAAGTATCTACATACGACACTCCTGTTTTAATAGATTCATCTATATAATTATCTAGTAGCAAAGTGGCTATATCAAATGTTTGATACCAATGATTAGTTTTACGAAATCTATTTCTCGGAGGATTTTTTTTAACATCATCTCTTATTTCTTCAATAGTGTGACAATTCTTTAAGTTCACATCATCTCCAGAATCCAATGATATAAATAGCAGATTGGGGATCTCAGGACTGTTTCCGTAGTCTATTCCTATATACGGCATCTTAGGTTTTCTTGAGAACCTAGGTAACCCTTGACCACATAATTCTTTTTTAGGACAGTTGGGATAAATCGAGGAAGTGTACAAACTCCTAATACTTTCACAAATTCTTTCATTCATAACAACAAACGTTATAGGTTAATAATTCATCAAAGTTTCTATATTAAAAACACCAAAATTTTTACAACTACTTTTTCAACCACAAAAAATATGGATGAAGCATAAAATCATTTCTAGAAAAAACAAGGGAGTTGAATACTTTAAACGATTCTATGTATAGCTCTGGTGCAATATTAGAAACAACTTTAAAATTCGGGTTCAATTTATAGATTCCCACCTTAGGTCTAAGGAGCATTTCAGCTTCTAAAAACATTGGGACTACGCTGTACATGGCATTTTCGGTAGCCCGGTTTCCACCATAGATATTAGAAAGGGAGGTATTAATAACTTCCGCTTTCACTATATCTTGAACCGAGAGAAATCTTCCGAAAAATTGCAATGTGTCATAAGCAAATCTATAAGAAGCAGATAGTAGAGAAATTAAAACCAATCCTTTATCATGCTTATTTTTCATAGCCAAAAGAATTTCCTCTTTATGATCCATTACAAAATCATTGAGAGGATTATTTATTATTATTCTGTTGACTATCGCAATAGATTTGTTCAACCGGTTGGCACCACTATATTCCGTTTGCAACTGTTCTAGAATATAGTCCTGGTCATAATTACCATTTAAATGTTCTTCAAGCCCTGTTTGTAAAACAAACAAAGGAATACGTTGGTTAATATCTATTTTTCTGTTTTCCATTATACGATCTCCACAAAAGGTATTAAGACCTCAAAAAGATGTGCACCACCATGTGTTATATGTGATTCTTTAGATGAGAAACTGTCATTTGATGTAAGACATATTGCATTTTCATTGCGAATAAGTTTATCAGTAAGGTAAGGATTGCTTTCAAGGAATTCATCCATCAACCACGGTTCTGTATACTCTATATGCCGTTGACTTCTACTTCCTGAACTATGTGTCCCCGGTTTCTCTCGTCCTGTTAATGCTCTCAAGCCCTTGGCTTTAATATTACCATGATCTGAAGTCAGAAAAACTTTGAACTCTTTATCAAGCAAGGCTACTATAAATGCACTTAACTCTCCTTGAGTCATCCAGTTTTGTGTTATGGATTTCAAATCCATATAGTTGGTTAAGCCGTGCATCTGCTCATCCAGATGAGTGAGAACAACAGCTAATTTATTAACACTATTGTAGAAATCTAAATTCAAGTCATTATGCTGATAATGTATCTGACTATTGTTAAGGCCTTTTGACATCCAAAACTCAAACCATAGCTTGCTTTCATTTGTAGGATTTTGTTGATACTCTTTATGAGGTATATCACCTCTGAAGATGGCTTGTCTTGACAGCTGAGTGATAGAAGGTAACCATGAGTAAATTACTTCGTGGTTCTTCGTTCCAGGCAGAAACTCTTCCATCAATTGATATTGCCAGAGTGTCATGCTATCTACAACTATCAAAGCTACTTTATCTTTGTTGTGTTTAAGGTCTAAAAAATCTAAGACACGAGAGACTATTTGTGGTCGTTTAACATAACTTGCACTCTGTTTCTGCTTATAATTATTTTTTAAGTACTCTTGAAAAATAATGTTTAATTCATCTATTTTCTCTTGAAGAAGTAAAAAATCAGGACTGCCTATCAGTTCAGCAAAAGCTTGCGCTATCATAACACTAATAACATTCCAATTGACATGCTCTTCTGTTAGCAAATTACCTATTTGAGATCTAAATACTTCAAGGTCAAACGTACGTTTATGCGTTCGCTCTCCTAAATCCCTTTTAACCTCTTGTAGTACTTGTTGGGTTTCGCGCTTGTTTAACGGAGTATAATAAGATTTTTTCAACAATGAATCGAGTACCTCCAGACTTTCATTTTCAACCGTTGGTTGATGGTAAAACCTTAAATACTTTTTTAGGGTAAAGGGAATTACTGCTGCCGATTGTAAAATATCTTCTGCTATATAAGTATGATTGTCTGTTACAAGTATAAACAACATATCCGGTTCACGCAGCTCGTACCTTAATCGAATATCCAGTGATGTACCACTAACAATTTCAACACCTAATTCCTTAAAAGCTTCCTCAACATCTTTGCGTAATAGGAATTTATCAACTGTTTGAATAACAATCATATCACGTGAATGATGTTTCAAATCAGTTATAATATGTTGAACAATTCCATTAACCATCTATTCGTAGCATTAATAAAAGTTTCAGTTGCGGTACAATTTTACTATCCGCCTCAAACTCTTCAATCCATTTCTGATGTTCCTTCTCCAACGCCTTAATGCGGTAATTTCTCACATTCTCAATACCAATTTTCTCATTACGCGATTGCTGATACTCAAAAGCTTTAATTTTATTCTCTTTTTTCTGAAGTATATCTTTCTTCAGCTTAGCTTCTATTTTATCATATGCTATTTCAAGTTCCCTCTCACTTACATGCTTAATCTGAGTTCTGTCATACAAGAATAATTGATCGACCAGCTCAAACCGGTTGTCATTATTAATCAATGACGACCAAATATCATTCGCATATCCAGTAAACTGTTTTCTCTCGTCAGTTACAAAGAAAGCATGAACCTCTGTTTTGTTACCTAATTTACTATGAGCACTTATTTGCCATAAACTCCAATAACCCTTTGTTTCACGGCCATCCACTGAGTAAAAAACAGGAATATATCCTTCCGTATCAAAGCTGACAATATTCGCCAGCATTTTACGAGTTAAATCATGTTGCAAAGTGATATGTTCAGCATCCGGATGCTTAAGTGCATTTTCTGCATCAAAAACAATTTTCCTTTGCTCTCCATCAACAGACAAGTTGATATAACCAAACAAACTTTTCTCATATACACCATTCTTCATAACGGTATAATGTTGCACCAAACTCTCTAGCCAATAAGGCAGAGGACTGTATTTCACATCAGCTGCTTTCTTATATTTAATCTCAGATTTAGAGATCATGGGTAAAACCCCTTCGGTACTTTTATATTCCCGAAGTTTGTTTTTTATATCGTACAACCAACTATCACTCTTGAAGTCAAATTTATCCGGATTTAACAAGCTTTGCAGATAAAGTGCATTCACCTGTTTCATATCAATAGTTGAATCAAGCACATCACTTGTTTTATCAATACCTAATTGTTGGAGAATCAAATTTAATTTTTCTTCAATAACCTCATATACCCTTAAGTCAACACTATTGTTAGTAAACATATTGTAAGCTAACACCTGGTCCTTTTGACCAATTCTATCTACACGCCCAATACGCTGCTCTATAACCATAGGGTTCCAAGGCAAATCATAATTAAAAACAACATTACAGAATTGCATATTGAGCGATTCACCTGCAGCATCAGTAGAAATCATTATTTGTGCCTGGTATCTAAATTGAGCCAATGCCGTCTTTCTTTGATCCAGGTTCATCCCTCCATGGATAAAAGCTGTTTTGTAACCTCTGTCATTAAAGAATTCCACCAACATTTGTTGCGTTGTCCTAAACTCAGTAAAGACTAAAGCTTTAAAATCCTCTGCAGGTTTCTCAATAATCAGCTCTCTTATTTTATCAGCTAACGCTTGTGCCTTAGCATCAATTTCTGATCTGGCGCAGTCCTCTGCCTGTTTTATAAGGCTTGACAACATTTTGATTTCATTCTCTTTTTCTATCGAAAGATATACACCATCATCACTACTACCCAGGCCTATATAATCATCTATTAAGTCAAAATCGTTATCATATTCATCAGCTAAATCATCAGGTGTCTGCTCTTGTCCGGTTTCTAATCTATGTAACCTTCCACGCATAGCAGATATAATAGCTGCTGTAGAGCTACTGACAATGCGTTGGAATAAAATCATTATTAAAGCAATGACACTGTTACCCTTTCTTTCTGCCGTACGAAAACCTCGGCGTACATAATCTGTAACATCATTATAGAGAGCTATCTGTTTGGCATGTAAATACTCGTCTAACTCTACTTCAAATCGTATGGTCTTACGCTCATTAAATAACTTATTGCCTTCATAATCGATGGCATGCCTTTTTTCTGTCCTCATCACATAAGGCTCCAGCTCCCGAATTGAAGGTAGATCATCTCCTGTAAAAGCATCGGGGTCTAATAATTGAAGTACCCGTCTAAAGTGGTCACTCTTGCCTCTATGTGGAGTAGCGGTCAACAGCAGAACATTAGGTACTGTATTGCACAACTCCTGTGACAATTGATAGCGCGAAACTGTAGCAGTAGAGCCACCCATCTTGTGCGCCTCATCAATTATTACAATATCAAAATCAGCATCCAATACCGCTTCCATTCGATAATGGTTGTATTCATTAATTTTCTCGCTGCTCCAACCTTTTCTTTTCTCCAAAGGCTTTAGTGCATCGGTCGAAACAATAATTTGATTATGCTGCTTCCAAAAGTTAAACTCCTCATCAGCATTCAGGTTTGAAAAAGTGCGAGCCATTGAAGTAATCATTTCTGAGTCATAAACATGAAATACTTCATTAAAATGCTCTTTCATCTCACTTTGCCATTGCAGCATAGATGATTTAGGCACAATAGCCAGCACACGTTTAATCTCATCTCTCAGCTTTAGCTCTTTCAGGATCAACCCGGTTTCAATCGTCTTACCCATACCCACCTCATCGGCAAGCAGGAAACGATTTTGTGGCGATTGCATCACCTTCTCAAGTACAAGTATCTGGTGAGGCAGAGGAATTAAGCTGCTTTCGTAAGGTGCAAGAATGTTTTTTCTTGCCACCTCATCACGAATCTTTGCAGCAATAGACACATATCTTATATAAGGGAGAGAATAGTGAATAATGTCACTTTTTAAATCTTCCAGCAATACTTCGTGAAACGTACCTTCCTCCAGAAGTCTTATCCATGCAACATCCTTACCGAACGTTTCCCGCATACCAATTATCTCGCATGCCTTTCCCTTATAAGTCATAGTTTCAATTCTTTTCTTTATACTCTTGAACTTGCTATATCATAATATTGCAGCAACACTTCATCCTCCATCAACAAATTGTTGGGGATGCGGTCGCCAATAGCAATAATGGTCGCAAAGTCTTTGTCCTGATAGCACTGTTTAAAGCCTGCACGAAGAGCTTCTACGCGTACCTCTTTAATTTTCACTCTTGGTTTAGATATCACTTCTTTATATTCATCAAAGGTTCTAAGAAGTTTTCTTGTTCGTACTCTCTCTAAGTCTGCTTCGTTCTCCATATCGGGGATATACCATTTGCCGTTTTCACCACGCAAGAAGTTTTCCTCTAAAATATTACGCATTTCCGGCAATGTATCTCCTTTTCGCATATTCCCCGCTACTTCCGTCATCCACATTGGGTGTAGGTCTTGCTCTGTTTTAGGTTCCTCCAATTTTTGGCGAAGCCAATAGATGGCATCTTGTTCATTGGCAACAAAAAGACTAAGTTGTACAAATTCCGGTACTTCAGCTTTTTTTCGATCGTATTCTTCCACTTGTTCGGGATTAAAAAACATTCCATCTCTTTCTATAAATCTTTCTCGCAATCCTTTTTGAAATGCCTGAGCATCAATTGGCACCGGCAAATTACGTGTAACATAAAATGCAATCAATCGGTCAAAGAGGATTTTGGGACTACGTTCTACGATAGCGGTTGTGGCATTATCTCTCACTATGTGCACTGGCAGTCTCATTAAATGCTCTTCAATAAAATCCCATATACCTACTTCACTAAATTTTGTTTGTTGAAACTTGATGTCAAAATCATTTGATGGTTTATAACATGAAATTATCAAATCTTGTTTAACAGCAGCTGCATAAAACATAGCCCTTATTCCGCCATGCTTCTTGTCAAGAGCAGAAATATCAGCAATAATAAAACCTGCATTTTGTAATGCTGTTCTAATAGAATTCCAAACAGCTGATGAAGTGTTGCTAAACTCAACAGTCATCCATTTCCCAGGTTTTAGTACTTTAAAGTACTCTTTAAAACTCTGTTGCATTAAATACTGATAAGCTAATGTATCTTTATCTTGAGTTTTATTTTCAATAGCCTCTTTGGTATTATTTGTGAGCACCTTGAGCCAACTCTCAGTTAAAAAGTTTAATTCTGAGTACATAATGTTTGCCCCGAAAGGTGGATCTGTAAATATATAGTCAATCGAATTTTTTTCTAACATTGTCTTTGTCGCTGAAGCAGTTGATATGATATTCCTATCTGGGAAGTCATTTTTTAGAAGCTTCGATTTTAATAGCTCATAAGGGTTTTGTTCGACAATTTCAGAAGAAATATATAATGTACCACTCATAGGACGTCCTATTCCTCCTTTTCCCTTGTAAAAAATATATCTATTTAGATGACATAGATTTCTTCCTACTACACTTGTTAGAAAAAACTTTAAATTATTCGAAAACTTTTCCCAAAGTAAGTGTATAAAAAGTAAGTTTCTATCAGTGTAAAAATCGTTTGTGTAATAGAAGCCAAATTTATCATTTCTTCTGCTTTCATCACCATCTGGCATTCTAATAACTGGAATATCTATAGTATTAATTATTTTATTGGCTTTTTGGATTTGTTGTATGTCATATTCATCGGGTTTCTTCTCATATCTCTTGCCTCTATAAGTATAATTAATTAACACAGGCTTTAATTTAGCCTTTTTTCTGACTTTGTTTAAATCATCTATAGTTTCCATTTGAAGAATAAGATTAGTTTTCTTCAACAATGAATTACAATTTGGACAATTGAATTCTTTTTTCACATAGCCATTTTCATGATCAATTGCTGTCTCCCAATAATCTAATTCATGTAAACATTCAGGACATTCATAACAAAAGCTCCAAACAGTATAGTTTATTGAGCCAATTTCATTTGATTTATGCTTTGTAGTGTACAAATAAGATATCTCATTATATACCTCATTAAGTTTATCTAAAAATATTTTATTAATTAGATGCGCATTAATTTTATTGTTGAATTTTGATGCAATAAAAGAAGCTAAAGTGCTTAAATCACTGCATATAGCATTTCTTTTCCCCCATTTCACAGTTGCATTTTCGTTTTCAATTTTTTGTTTAATATCCGACTCCGGATTAGCACACATAGATGCAGCCACCCCGGTCATTCCAGTTCCAGCAAATCCATCAAAAACAATATCTCCTGGTTGTGTATAATGCATGATATACCGCATAATAGCAGGATGGGGTACTTTAGTATGATAAGAATGGGCATTGTATATAGGATTGTTTTTCCCTTCACTAACATCTGACGCATAAGGCTCTTCAACAATAAACTCATCATCAGGTATTCTTTTCCCCTGCTTCTCTAATTCTTTCTTTTCCTTTTCCCATTCTTCTATAAAATCATTTAACCAGGGATTTGGGCAAGCTGTATAGTAGGGTGGGTCGCTTAATTTGATAATGTCTTCATCTTCACCAATAGGATAGCCCTCCATTTCCTTAAGCTCAGGTAATTGTTTGCGCAATTCGTTGCGGAACCATTCGCGCCGCTCATCGTCATTGGTAAATGTTTTGCCTAGCACAGTTACCGGTTGATTGTTTTCTTCCGTATTGTAATTAATTTCTTGTTGCATACTTTGTAATAAATAATGAATCACTTTGGGTTTATTTCAAAACAATTCTGATTTTGTCACGCTCCTTACCCTCTGACAACTTTTCAATATATTGTTTGAATACGTCAATGGCTTCATCGGGCGTTAATGGTTTCTGAAACACACTTTTAATATTGTCTGCATTTACTTCAATCTTTTCCAAACCCCTCTGTAGCTCTATGATGGTGTTGCGAATAGCGGCAGCATTCGTGAGCGTAATTGGTTGTACGTCTGCTTTAAAATCCTTTAATAGCTGTTGCGTATTTGCAGCTAGTAAACTCATGTTTTTTTGTACAGCCGGGTCCTCTAACACATCCTTCATTGTGTCAATCCATTGCTTAAGAATTGCCTCTAAGTCTGCCTTTAATTCACTAACTTTTTTAAATTTAAACTGCTGGTAATCGTTGGGATTAAAATCATGAAACGGAATATCTAAAATATGTTGTTTGTTAACCTTAGAATTTACCGGTTTCAAACGGTTAATGGCTCGTAGCCAGTCATTATACTCTGTAGTTGGTAAGAAGTCAGTATGCTTGAGAATATCACAAATTTGTTTATCTTCCGAGTCTAACACGCTCTGTTTGTATGTGTTATCTCGTTCACTAATGTGGTGTTTCAGGTATAGGTCTAAATACCAGTCTGCATACTCCTCTTTGAGCGTTTGCAGTTGAGTTTGACAGTTTTCTATCTCCTCCTCGTTACCTGTTTTTAACACCTCAGACAATTGGTTCAGGTTATCAGTTATCTTCTCAGTTAACGTAGATTTAGTGATATATTGTTGTGCTTGTCGTAGATACTGTATATCAGTTTCAAGTTGTTTTATTTGCTTTAATTGCTTTTCTACCTTCTCTATATCCTTTGCGTAAGGAAGTATCCGATTAATATCATCAACAGAGAACTGGAAATTTTTTATTCTGGCTTCTGAAGTATAAGTAGCAATCTTATCACAAAAACGTCCAAAAACAATAAAGTGACTGCTATACATAGAGCCGTCAGGCTGTGATATTACATCAACTCCACTAATTGCAACTCCGTTTCTAACGCTATTTGCAGTTTTTACAGCACGTTTTGCCCATTCTTCAGCTGCATAAATCAACTTATCGTATGTTGTCGGGTCTTGTAAATAACTACTTAAATCGTGCCCTAAAAGACCAATAAAGAGCAATCTGAGTGCTGCAAGATTAAATCCTTTAGGTGGCTTTATATGTGAAAACTGATAGAAATCTTGTGGGGTTAAATTGGCTAGTTTTTCCAGATTGGTTGAATTAATACTCTCGCCTGAATTTAACGTTATCTCAATTTCTCCTAAAGCAGCTAAGGCAGCCATTACAACAAATTGTAAATCTGCTTCAATCTTGTAGTCTTTGCTTATCCAAAGGAGATTATCACTATTAGGGATAACTTCTAAAATCTCATTTTGATTCAACACCTTGCCTTCACCTTTTGCTTCTAGTGTCTCAAGTAGTTTGTTAGCATAGCGTGAATGACTGTAGTCAAGCATGCCCGGCACCCAACAACCCAGGCCTGAAAGCATACCTTCTCCGTCACGATTGGCTAGCTGTGGACTAATAATTTTTCGAAAGGCCTGATTAACCATTCTGTGGAAATTGTCATTGCTAAGAGGTGCATTAAGCTGTGTAAATTTGGGGTAATCGGGACTCTCGTTTTCAAACCATTCTTCTAGTGCATATGATGCTACAGAAGAGAAAACATGTTCCTTTGTTGCACCTGCTCCCGGGAGTGTGTACCCACTCAAAGGAAGTTCATTACCGGTATAAATCACTTTTGTCACCTGGATATATTCCAAATTAAACAGGGAACGAGCTTTATTTAAATGGTCATCAGCCTTTTGGTGATAAAAAGCTCTCTGTGAGCTATCAGCTCTTACACTTAAGGCTAAGGCTGCACCGTAAAGGGTTATTGCTGAAAGAAACTCCTCGGACAAGCCGGCAAAATCAAAATAAATCTCATCTTCTTTATCATCACGCTTTTTATTACTCAAATCAAATAATGGCATGAAATACATATAGAAATGTTGTTGCGGATGAGTAGTTGACCGTTCTCCGGGATTCCCAAAGAAGATATAACCGTCCCGGAATGTCCGATGTGATTTCCACTCTATGGAATGCTCCCAAATTCTGAAACCTGTACGGTAAGTTTCATAATCAAGTGGAAGACTTACCTCTAAAAACTTGAAGAAATATTCATCCTTTTGAGATTTGTTCATTTGAGACGCATAGTCTTTGATGAGTTGATCAAAATTGACGCCTCCTTCAATTCTAAGGTGGTATTCTCCGTTTTCATTGTTTTGATCAAAGTATTGCCCGGAAGTAGCACTAATAATATTAGTTGCCGTACTATTTATAATATCAATCAGGAAATCTCTATCTTCAGCTAAAGTATCTGTTAGACATAAGTCATCTACTAACTGCTCTGCATTTGATCCGTTCTGATTCTTAAGATTTTCTTGTAAAACCTTAATCGCACAAGCATTAACAATCCTTTTTGCAACAGGTTTGTTTCTTTGACGAACACCTGTGAAATACGAATCTATATTATTGATAGCATGTTCTGTAATCTCCTTGACTTTCCTTACGTCAGGAATAGCCATCATATCGGGACTTGATCCCATTGTATCCCAATATTGGTCGTAGGTGAGTAATCCGGGATTGCCTGTTGGCACATCCTCATTGAGCATTTCTTCAAACTGATAAGAGAGTGTCTTAAGGATTTCTCGTTGGCTTCGACCGGTCTTTATCCGCTCAAAGTTTTCAAAATAAGAAGGATGCACGGGAAACAGTTCTACGTAATCTTGTTTACGACCATGCATATCTGTAAAGAACTTAAGGAAGGGGTCTAAATGATTGGCAATTTTTTGTTTTTGGTGCTCGTCTTTCTTTAGCAATCTGTTTTTTACAATAAAGGCTACATCTTCTCTCGTTATTAAGATGTCTTTATATCGATCGTTTACCTTCAGCAACAATTCTGCAGCAAACTGAAATTCGGGAGATTGATATATCAGCTCCTGAACGCCAAACATGAACTTAAACTTTGTTTTGTCGCAAGCTTGACCAAGTGCCTGTAATACCTGTAAATCTTGATTGAGTTTATCCGGTGTACTTCGTGCTTTAAGGTATGCAAGCATTTCATCAATGACAACCAAAAAGCCTTTATCCGGATACTTTGCCTCAAACTCAGCCATCATCAATTTAATCTTATCAAAGTAAGATAATGGTGCATCTGTTTTAAATGAAAACAGGACTCCTTCTTTTTCAAGAAACTCTTCAATTTTGTAAGTAACTACTTCCCAAAGGCTTTCTATATTGCCTAGTTCAAAACGTAACACTTTAAACTTTCCTGCTATTTTGCTTAGATGCTCTTTTACCTCATTATTACTTAAATATTGAAGCAATGTTGCATCTTCTGCAATTAATGATACCAGTGACATTAAGTGCGACTTTCCGGTACCATAATTTCCTACAATCTGTAAACCAAAGGCATCTGATATTGATTCAAAATCAATATTCTTTACCATAAGTGGTATTAAATTCTTTTTGAGTGCATCAGAGAAAACAAAAGTTTTTATCAAGTTTATTTGATATGGTTTTTCATCGGTTCTATCAAACCTTATTACCTCAATAATCGGTTCAAAATCCAGAAGGTCTTTGTATTTCATATCTATATTTCTTTAGGTCTGTCTTTTTAAAGGCTAGTTGTCAATTACTATAGGTTTTAAATGGCTGATGTTGATTTCTACACCTTTCTCTTTGGTTAAGAAATAAACTGAATTATCTGTTATTTCTCCCTTCCATTCAATAATCAATAAATTGTTTTGTGAGTGATAACTTAGTAAATCAGGTACATTGAAATTAAGCATTGGGTCAAAGAGTATGCCCACATTTGAAATAGCGATTACTTTACCATAATCAGGATGATTTACTTCAGACGAAGCTAGTATCTTTTTCAGTTCATCATTGGCCTTTAATCCTATTCGGCTCCTGTCACTATAGCCATAAAGAATTTCAGCCAACTCTTTCCCAACATTAAGATATTCAATTCCATTAATTTTATCACGAGTGAGGACAACCTTGTTTCTGGTAGCTGATTTAAGGTATTGGATGATTTGCTTCTTTATATTTTCTTCTATACTGCACATTAGATTGTGAAAATTTGCGGAGTAGTTTCAGCTACTGCTAATTTAGCCAAAAAGAATAAAGTTCTTTTACTTTTGATTAATAATATGTGATTTTAAGCATTCTTATAATAAATAACTTCATATTGTAGTATCATCTTACAATAGAACAACAGGACAAGAAACGTTAGAAAATCTTTTCCAGTCACAAGATCATTAATCTACAAATTCAAAATAACTATATCACTCCGTCAAAATACGACGTAGTGCATAATAATCTTACTACTGTCTTCTGTTCTGTTTGGTAATTATTCGTAATTTGTGAAGAGTAATAAGAATTGTTGATTTAAATATTTAATTATGATACACAAGCCATACTACAGAATCTACAGACCTTTCGACAATAATAGTTATGAAGTCAAAAATTGGCAGTACATTGAAGATGTTAGAAATTGTGACAGCAAAACACAGCTAATTCGCGTTTATCAAATTATTGAATCAGAGGTGATTAACTTCTTTCAATATGTTGAACCAAATAAAAAAAATGAGAATACTTTTTCTTTACACCTTTATCATCTATTAGTAAAGATATGTATAGAAATAGAAAATAACTTTAAGGGTATAATTCAGGCAAATGACTACAATGAAGACCTGAAAAAATGTAACATTACTGATTATTTCAATCTAAACAAATACCTAAAATTAAGCGAATACAGAACGAATAGTTGTTATTATGATCTACTTGAATCCGATGCTCCATATGAGGAATGGGATACAACTAGTTTCAAATCTCTACCCTGGTATCAAGCATATAATAGTGTTAAACATAATAGAGAAACCAGTTTACACGAAGCAAATTTAAAAAACGTTTTAAGTGCACTTGCAGGATTATATATTTTGCTTTACGCACAATTCTCCTCTTATGCAGACTGCATATCTAGTAAAAGTATTTTAACTATAACTACTAAACCTACCAAGGAAAAAGCAACTACCACAGATATCGATAAATCTATAATAGTTTTTCCCAAGAATATGATGGGCTATAGTTTTTTTGCACAACCAGAGTGGAAAGATGAAGAAAAATATTCTTTTGACTGGAACGTTCTTGCTAAAGAAGCAAATCCATATCAGAAATTAAAGATACTGCCTTCCTAGTAACATACCAATATTCAAGTATTGATTACTCTATAGTTGATTTGCACTATTTGTCTTTATCTAAAACAGTTGTACAGATTTTTATAATTCTGTCATAACGTTCATCACGCATACTATAAACCAAATTTCCATAAATAGCCTCTTTCATTGTGCCATCTATCATGATTTCTTTAATTTGTTTTATTAAAAAAGGCTTTACATCACCAGGTGCTTTAATAAGCTGTTCCTCAATGTCTGTCCGATTATCGAAAAGATAAACGATATCTTCAAAGTCATGACTAAGTCTGGGTTCCACTATACCCCTATCATTAAATGCTTCAAATTTGGAAGCTAAATAATAAGCAAGAGGTAAAATATGTATGTCTAAACCCTCTATATCAACTGTTTCTCTTTCGGCAAAACCAGATGAAAACCATCTGTTAGCCGGCGCCCAAACAATCTCCTTTGTATTCATAACGTCCACTAAAATGTTTTTATATTTAAAGCGGCACATCACCTTTAAATCAGTAGATTGTTTAAATCCTTTTTGCACCAGTTCTTCTCTGAATTTCTCTAATTTAGCATAACTTACAACTGATAAACTGATGTCAATATCTTTTGTTATACGTACATCTTCTGCTGCAGGATCATTAATGTATAAGCTTAAAACTGCTCCACCTACAAAAATCACCTCCTTATTAAGAGGTCCTAGTGCAGCCGCTACTTCACGTATTGCTGCCTTATGTCGCGATCTGTTGTCCGGCATACATCTTTGTTTTTAATATTTCTAAAGCTAAGTTGCGTTCTCTGGCACGTCCAATGCGCAAGGCATCAGTTAATGCTATCCATTCGTAGAATTCCGGGTCATGAAGTACGGCTTCCGGCAATGTGGCATACAAAGGTGTGATGCTGTGGCCGCGGGATTGACCTTTTGACCAGGGCCAAACGTACATCTCGTCACTTTCTATTTCATTGCTCAAAGGAGGTGCGGCGTGGGCTGTAGGGACACCTCTTACTACAGCTCCCGGTTGTACCGGAAAAACAACAGCTAATCCATACTGCAGGAAGTCCATAAATTTTTGCTTCATCACTTCTTTCCCGCTCTCATCCATCAGGCCGGCATACCGGGCGCGTGCAATGGATTCACTAATTTCGCTTTGGCTTATTTTTAATGACTGAGCCAAATTAAGCTGCGTCCAGTTTTCATGTTCCATAGCTATGATCTTCAGTAAAATGATCACATCTTGCGGTTTCATAATATTCAGATTAGTTCAAAGTTTTTCTCATATCGCGATATGCAATATTAAAATATTATTCCCTAATTAACAAATATATTTGTAATTATATCGCATATCGCGATATACAATACACGGAAAACTCTCTGTAAATACAATATTTGTAGCAGGTATATAATTACGCGCTATTTCATATGTTATACTTCGTTTTTTCTTATGTTTGCATCTTATTGTAAAAAAAGTATTGTAAAGGAAAGTTGACAGTCTTTTGAGGGCTGTAGGGGACACATGTAAACCATTCGCTTATGAAT
>LSQX01026885.1_pt1 | contig 17132 bp, 11 predicted proteins | sample 654561 | NCBI WGS metagenome assembly LSQX01 (sample SAMN04489861, study PRJNA283612) | anaerobic digester metagenome | isolation source: 4 biogas reactors fed with cattle manure at either 37C or 55C with and... | place: Denmark: Kongens Lyngby | collected 2014
CCGCGCACCACATAATCCTGCGGAGGACTATCCAGAACCGGTAGCGCCGCACCAACATGGATCTTAATATCCTCAGCCGATCGTTCCCCAATTTTGATATTATGCTGATGCCTCATATAAGCCTGAATATCAGCAGTGAATCCATCTCCCGCAATTCTTACCGACTTGTTGCAAACGATGCCTCCCAGTGCAATAACGGCTATCTCGGTGGTACCGCCGCCAATATCAATGATCATTGAGCCCTCGGGTGCTTCAACATCTATCCCGATACCGATGGCTGCCGCCATTGGCTCGTAAATAATATAGACATCCCTTCCCCCGGCATGTTCCGATGAGTCGCGCACAGCCCTTATTTCCACCTCGGTACTTCCGGAAGGTATGCAAATGACCATTTTCATGGATGGAGAAAAAAGTTTCGGCCCCCTGTTGATCATCTTTATCATTCCCCTTATCATCAGTTCGGCCGCATTGAAATCGGCAATCACCCCGTCACGCAGGGGCCTTATAGTCTTGATATTTTCATGTGTCTTGCCATGCATCTGTCTTGCAGCCTCCCCTATAGCTATCAGCTTTCCCATATTCTTGTCAATAGCAACTATCGAGGGTTCATCGACAACAATCTTGTCATTCTGAATAATAATAGTATTGGCTGTACCTAAATCAATAGCAATCTCCTGTGTCAAAAATGAAAATAGTCCCATATATCATCAATGTTTAAAATGTCTTATTCCTGTAAATACCATTGCCATTCCATTTGCAGAACAAAAATCTATTGAATCCTTATCCCTTACCGATCCTCCCGGCTGAACCACAGCTGTCACGCCTGCCTTATGAGCGATCTCCACACAGTCCGGAAAAGGAAAGAAGGCATCAGATGCCATAACGGAACCTTTCAGTTCAAAGCCGAACAAACGGGCTTTCTCTATTGCCTGCTTCAATGCATCCACCCTTGATGTCTGTCCTATTCCGCTTGCACACAGCTGTTTGTTTCTTGCCAGGACAATCGTATTTGACTTGCTGTGCTTTACAAGGATATTGGCAAATACCAGGTCATCAGTTTCATGCTTTTCAGGGATCCTCGGCGTTACAGGCTTCAGGTCACCGGCTGTCTGTGTGCTGTTATCCCTTTCCTGCCAGAGAACACCGTTCAGAAGTGATCTGAAGCCGGATTTTATTTTAAGTACGGATCTTGTTTTTAAAAGGATTCTGTTTTTTTTCTGTTTCAGTATTTCCAGCGACTTTCCACTGAAGCCGGGTGCTATCAGAACTTCAAAAAATATCTGGTCCATTGCGGAAGCTGTCTGTTCATCAATTTCCCTGTTAACGGCAATTATTCCTCCGAATGCCGAAACAGGGTCACATGCCAGGGCATCATTCCATGCATCGGTGAGCTTGTCCCTTGAGGCTGCCCCGCAGGCATTGTTGTGTTTGATGATGACAACCGTCGTTTCTTCGAATTCATCAACAAGGCTCACCGCAGATTCAATATCAAGCAGATTGTTGTAGGAGATATCCTTCCCGTGAAGTTTTTCAAAGATCTCGTCGAAATCCCCATAGTAAATACCTTTCTGATGAGGGTTTTCACCATATCTGAGCGGAGCGGAAATATTTATACTTTCCCGGAACACGGGGAGAGCTTCCGAACGGTTGTAATATCTGAATATTTCAGTGTCATAATGTGATGAGGCCATAAAGGCTTCGGCTGCAAAACGCCTTCTGTCAGGCAGGGACGTCACCCCCCCCTTCTCCCTGAGAAGATCAAGCAGCCTGCCGTACTGATCCCGCGATGAGATGACCAGTACGTCCCTGAAATTCTTTGCTGCAGCCCTGATAAGCGAGATACCTCCAATATCAATTTTTTCCGTTATTTCTGCCTCATCATCCGTATTTTTTACTGTTTCCTCAAAAGGATAAAGATCCACAATCACCAGGTCAATCTCCGGAATGCCGTACCTGGTCATTTGTTCCATATCCCCGCTGTCCTCCCTCCTTGCAAGAATCCCTCCGAAAACGGATGGGTGCAGGGTTTTTACCCTGCCGCCAAGAATGGAGGGATAGGTGGTAAGATCTTCAACTTTTTCTGCGGATATACCCGTACGGGCAATATGATCAAAAGTGCCGCCTGTTGAGAATATCCTCACGTTCAGCTTATTAAGCACCCTTACTATGTCATCCAGTCCTTCCTTGTGATATACGGAAATTAATGCACTTTTAATTTTTTTTTCACTCATTGTCTGATTATTATGATTGCCGGAAATAGTTTCAGCGGGCCAGTAAAAATAGGTATTTTTTTACAAACCTCAACATGTTAAATAATAATGATTATCAGCATAAAATGAACATACTTTTCCGGTTTTTCAAATCTCCCGCTATTTTATTTGTTTATCTTTGAATTCCGTAATTTTATTCAAACAGGGGATGAAATTTCTAAAGCTGCTGAAAGAAAGTATTATTCTTGCACTGGGATCGGTGATGGTCAATAAGTTAAGAACATTCCTCACCCTTTCCGGGATCACCATAGGGATTTTTTCCATCATATCCGTGTTTACAGTGCTCGACTGGATGGAAAAATCGATACGCGACAGTATCAATTCGATGGGAAGCAATGTGCTGTATATTCAGAAATATCCCTGGACGGTCGGCACCAGTATCAAATGGTGGGACATCATCCGCTGGCCGGCAGTTTCACTTGAAGATTACCAGGCTATTTCAGGCAGATCCACCAGGACCGAGGCACTTTCCCTGGTTGTTGGCCACTCAGCAAACATGAGCTACAGGAATAATTCCACCGGCGGGGCACCGATCGCAGCCGTAACCGATAATCTTGAAAAAGTAATATCCTTCGAAGTCGAAAAAGGAAGATATTTCTCCCCCTATGAATATTTCAGCGGCAGCAACGTGGCGGTACTGGGAGCGGAAACAGCTGAAAGGCTGTTCAGGGAGGAAGATCCTGTCGGGAAGGAAATAAAGCTTCAGGGCCGCAAAGTAAGGATTATCGGGGTTCTGAAAAAGGAAGGGGAAGGCGGCATAAGCCTGAGCAACCTTGACCAGCTCACCATTATTCCCCTGAATTTTGGCAGGAACTTTATCAACCTCAGGAGCAGGTTCCTCAGCACCCAGCTGATAGTCAGGGCCAAGCCGGGTATTGACGTACAGGAGCTCTCGGACGAAGCTGTCATGATCCTCAGATCGGCAAGGCGGCTGAAACCCGCTGAGCCTGAAAATTTTTCAGTAAACACTCCTACAATGCTGTCACAGGGATTTGACCCGGTGTTTACGGGAATAAACATAGGAGGCTGGCTGATAGGGGGCTTCTCAATTCTTGTGGGAGGCTTCGGGATTGCCAATATAATGTTCGTTTCAGTAAAGGAAAGGACAAATATAATAGGCATACAAAAGGCTCTCGGCGCAAAACGATCCTTCATCCTTCAGCAGTTTCTTGCCGAATCGGTTCTGCTTTCAGTGACAGGGGGCATCTTCGGTATAATACTGATTTTCACCGGCACCATTGCCGTAAACTATTTGTACGAACTGAACATGCATCTTACATTCTCAAACATATTGCTTGCCATCACCATTTCCGGGGTTATCGGCATTATTGCAGGCTATGCCCCTGCATATTCGGCAGCCCGCATGAATCCGGTTGACGCAATTGGATATTCATTCAGCTGACGGCCGTACTGCTATGCTCCTGCATATTCGGCAGCCCGCATGAATCCGGTTAACGCAATTGGATATTCATTCAGCTGACGGCCGTACTTCCTGTCTCCTATTCCTGCATATATTCCCGGTTCCCTTCAATCCATTCAGCAAGATCACTGAACATACCCACAGTTAATTGTTCCGGTCTCAGGTCAAAAAGCGGGCAATCCTCATTACGGAGAACAAAAGCCGAGCGCATGGAGTTCCTGAGCTTTTTACGCCTCTGGTTGAAAGCAGCCTTTACTACCTGTCTGAAAAGAGTTTCTTCTGCTTCCGGCTCATTCTCATGACTCCTGATCAGCCTGATCACTCCGGAATTCACTTTCGGAGGCGGCACAAACAGCCCTGAGGGTACCGTAAAAAGATATTCGGTATGGTAATATGCCTGGAGGAGCACACTCAGAATGCCATAGACCCGTGACCCGGGCGGTGAACAAATCCTTTCGGCCACTTCCTTCTGGAACATTCCGCATACTTCCATAACCCTGTCCCTGTAATCCAGCACCCTGAAAAGTATCTGGGATGAGATATTATAGGGAAAATTACCGGCAATACACACATTTCCGCCAATATAGTTTTCCATGTCCATCCTGAGAAAATCCCCCCTTATTATATGTTCCAGATCAGGGAATTTCTTTCTGAGATAATGAACTGATTCATTATCTATCTCTATCACCCTGAAGTCGGGGAAATTTCTTTCCAGAAGATATTCAGTGAGAACTCCGGTACCCGGACCTATCTCAAGTACGGAATCGCATCCCTTCCCCTTAAGGGAATAAGCCACTTTCCTGGCTGTTTCCCTGTCTTTGAGAAAATGCTGTCCAAGACTTTTTTTTGGATGAACTCCGGCCATTTTTTTCAGCTTCAGATCAGGTTCTACATCTGGAGAAGTCCGCGTCCGAATTTTCTCCAGAAGGGCAGCTTGAGCTTTTCAAGCCATACAATGAAGGCCTTAAGGACATTATAGTACAATGTGCAGAACAGCAGTGCTGTCATCATCCATATAACCGCCGTATTGAAAACAAGGGTTCCTATCCTGAGCTTCCCTGCCTGCTTGAAGGGAGCATAGAAATGAGCTCTGCCGAACTTTGACTCCGGAGGCTTGAATATCGGATCAGCCTTCTGAATAAACCTGTCATCCTTCTCAATTATTTTCAGGGTACTCCTTCTGTTCAGAACAAGTTCAGCAAGCCTTTCATTATGGTTTTCCCCAAGGAGTCTGACAAATTGTTTTTCTCCCATTCTGTTTTCAATGCTCCTTTTCAGGGAGTCAAGCTGAAGGGATACTTTCCTTTCCTGTCTCCTGAATGTAATACTCAGACTGTCAAGATAAAAACGCAGGTCATCTCCTGTTATCTCATCAAACTCCTCATAATTCACCCTTTCAAACCATTTACCAGGTTTAATACCGGTTATATCCGACAGATCCTTTACATGAAAATTAATCTTCCTGAAATTATTTTCAATATATTCCCTGTATTCCGGATCCCTGCCTGCCCTGATACATTCCTGAACCTTGACCTTCAGCTCTGGTATAAGGAAGGAAGCCTGCCAGCTGTTCCGGCTTACAGCCATGTCATAGTCAAAGAAATTCCTTTCATAGCGGTTGTTCCTGAACTGCTCAACAGTCATTGCCTCATAGGCCCACCTGGTTGTCATGAGATCTCCTATCACGGGAACATATTTCTTCCTGCTGAATGCCTTGTGCAGTTCATCAAACTGAATCATTGCCCCTCCGAGAAGCAGCTGGGGAACCAGCAGCAGCGGGATAAGAATATAAATACTGATAACCGTTCTCATGCCGGCAGATATGTTAAGACCCAGCAGATTCCCGAAGCATGCCGTGGAGAACAGGATCAGCCAGTGTCTGAACAGCATTCCCTTTATTTCAAGTATTGCATTTGCAACCAAAACAAAAGAAAGAGTCTGTATTGCCGAAAGTACAAACAGGAAATTAATTTTTGAAACCAGATAGCTCAGCCTGCTCAGGTTCAGGAATTTTTCCCTTTCCAGAATTTTCCTGTCACGGAATATTTCCTCCGCACTCACCGTCAGACCCATAAAAATGGCAACGATTACAGACATAAACATGAAGACGGGATAGTTTACATTGGCTGAAAACAAATAATCCCCGTTCTCACTGTACTTTGAAATATATCCCAGTATAAGGGCAAGCAGGGGAGCTTCAAGGAGATTGATCGTCATATACTGCCTGTCGGCAAATTTAGTGGTGATATTCCTTTTAATAAAGGTTCTCACCTGTGCTGCCTTGGCCGGCACCCTGAAGTTTCCGGGAGTAATTGCCGTCTTTTCAGGTATCTTCTCCGGAAAAGGCATCATTTTCCTGCGATATTTCTCATGCCATTCAAGCGGACTCACCTGTCGTCCTTTTTCAGGTCTGCCGTCCTTGTCAATCATCTTGACCTCAACGATCTCCAGTATGTTGTCAGTCTCAATGTTCCCGCAGCTCGGACATTCACTTTCCGCCGCATTGGCCTGGGAGGTCTCTGTCTTGAAATAAACAATGGCCTCAACAGGGTCGCCGTCATAGATCATGTAACCACCCTTGTCAAGTATCCAGAGCCGGTCGAGCATCTTGATAATATCCGACGAAGGCTGATGAATTATGGCAAAGACCATCTTTCCGCTCAGGGCCTGATTCCTCAGAAGATTCATAACCTTTTCGGAATCAAAGGAAGAAAGGCCGGAGGTGGGTTCATCCACAAAAAGAACTACCGGTTCACGCATAAGTTCCAGACCAATGTTCAGTCTTTTACGCTGCCCCCCGCTTACTTTTTTGTTGAGAATATCCCCTACCTGAAGATCTCTTATCTCATAAAGGTCGAGGTCCTGAAGCACTTTCTTCACTGTTGCATTAAGCTGATCCTCCGAATAATCACCGAAACAAAACCTTGCATTGTAATAGAGGTTCTGGTAAACCGTAAGTTCCTCAATCAGCATATCATCCTGCGGGACATATCCTATCAGTCCCTTTATCTCCCCGGAATCGGCATGTATGTCATATCCGTTTATATAGAGATTACCTTCGGTCGGTTTTATTTTTCCGTGAAGAAGGTTAAACAGGGTCGTTTTGCCTACCCCGCTTCCTCCCATGATCCCGACAAAATTACCCGATTCAACAATGAAATTCATTTTACGGACGCCGTTCTCCGAATTCTTGAACAGATACTGGACATCATGCCCTTCAAAGATCACTTTTTCGGTAAATTCCCGTGAAACGAACTTTTTGAAGATCCTTGAATAGTAAATGGGATCAATACCGAGTCCCTTGATATTGACTCCCCTTTCCAGAAGATAGGGCCTGTAGGCAATAATATCGCGGCCCTTGAAATAAAGAGTTATCGGTCCGTCGTAGCTGAGAAGCAGGGTTTCGGTGCTTTCAATATAAAGCACTATCATATGTCCCCTGAAACCCTTTACCCTAAGATGTTTCCACTTATCATAGTTACTGTACAGCTTTGATCCGGAAAGCTCGGGCCTGTCACTTTCAATGATAAGAACACAATCGGTGGAGATATCGTCAAATGCCCTGCCTACAATAAATGCCGAAGCATTCTCATATTCCTTGCGGGGAATGTTGAAAGTGCGGACAACTATGTCAACAATAATCTTTTCCTGATCTGAAATTACACCATCCTCAAATGCAAACTCCAGAAGCTGAAGAAAAACGATCATCCTCTCCTCAAGGAACAATCCCTTTTTGATCTGGCGGCAGATATTTGTAATCTGAAAGGAGATCAGTGAGTTTTCATCAGCCAGCTCAGTTTTGTCGAGACCTTTTAATTCATTTGAATAAAATTCCAGATTATTTTCGAACAGGGCATAGTATTCCTCCTCAAGCTCCCTGTTCAGATATCGTCTGAGGTAGCTCCGCAGTATTTTTTTGCCCCTGGCCGTTATTCCTGACGGGTTAACCGTTGAAACAATGGCAAAAATATGAATCAGGGCCAACAGTACTGATTCCCTCATAATAATGCCTGTTCACAAAAAGACCGCAAAGTATCATTCTCTGCGGTCATATGTCAGTAACGATGATTATTTTATGATTCTGGCCCGAATCTCTTCTACAGCCTTTGTAATATCTATGATATTTTGCTGGCTAAGACTTGTTCCAAGACCTTCATTTACTTTTTTTATGGGTTCAAGGATCTCCAGGAAATCCCTGATGTCCGGGTCGTCTGCATAGGGTTTGGTAATTTCCATATAGGTGTCAAAGGATTTCTTCTGTTCAAGAAGACTCCTGGATATTCCCGCTATCTGATATGCTGCTTCAGATACGTGAGTTGTAAGATACAGTCCCTCTACCCATGCTCCTCCGACAACAAGCATTGCCAGGGTCTCCTGGTCATTGTCCACCAGGTAGGCATATGTGTTCTGAAATGCATCGGTAAGGATCCTGACAAGTTCATCCCGGTTGTCATAGTTCTGTCTTATCTTTTCATACCAGCTTTCATCATAGATCTGCGACATATTCAGCTCATTGGCAAGAGACCGGAGAGCGCTCAGGTAATTCAACACTTCCTGCTGCATGTTGTACAGGGTGGCATAACTGAGATCTGCGCCGTATCCGCCCAGATTAATTGCACGGTCTGTGCTTTTAATATACTTTTTGGAGTTCTCTGCAGGATTTGAGATACCGAATATATAACCCACCTCCAGATCGGTCAGCATTTTAATAACCTCGGCAGATGTGGGTAGCGGATAAACATTTTTTTCTATTTCATCCACCAGGACGCCGCCGGCCTGTTCAAATTCGATTTTCTTCTCTTTCTTCCTGCTTTTGCATGAAGTGTTTGAAGTAGTGACAACAATTCCTGCCAGAAACAACGGAAGAATTAATGCTGCAAATGTATTTTTCATCCCTGATCAATTTATTGTTAACGTAACGTTTAAAATTGCGCATAAAAATAGTAAATTAATTATTAAATCTGCAGCACTGCATCAGTTATTTATTCATTATGCCCCCTGTCTTATCAACTGTATCTGAAATAATTCAATTATACCGGAAAGGGGTCCGGACCTAAAAGTCTAAAACTCTTGCATGTCAGAAAGAGCAGGAGAAAAACAGTCTTTCCCCCTTTTATACAAGCACCGGGTTTTAAAAGGAAATATAATTACACAAATCTGATTTTGATATCTATCTTTGAACTCCTGTAAACAATTATATTCAGAAGATGTGGAATTTTGATGAAGAGATCGGCAGGGAAGACAGTGATTCTGTCAAATATGATCTGAGATACGAGAAATTCGGAAAGAAAGATATTATTCCGATGTGGATTGCAGACATGGATTTCAGGACACCCGGATTTATTACTGAAAAACTGCAGGAGCGCCTTGATCATGAGATATACGGATATTTTTTCCGCTCACCCAAATATTACGACTCAATAATTTCGTGGCTTAAAACCCGCTACGACTGGTCTGTCGAAAGGGATCACATCTGTTTCAGTCCGGGTACCGTACCCGCGATAAACCTGTGCACACTGACATTCACCCGTCCGGGCGAATCAATAATTGTCCAGCCACCTGTCTATTACCCATTTTTTTCTGCCGTGGAAAGTCATGGCAGACAGCTGATTTATAATCAGCTGAGGGAGAAAGACGGGAAATGGACCATGGATATTGAATCGCTCAGCTCCATGATCACGCCCGGCACAAAAATGATTATTCTTTGCAATCCCCATAATCCCGTGGGAAGGGCATGGAGCCGTGACGAACTGATGGAACTTGCACGAATATGCATAAAAAACAGGATAATAATCCTTTCCGACGAGATACACTGTGATCTTACCCTTCCGGGATACAGGCATACACCGTTTGCAACGCTCTCGGATGAGATCGCTGATATAACCGTGACATGCATTGCTCCGAGCAAGACATTCAACCTGGCAGGCCTTTCCACCTCCTCAGTGATTATCAGCAACCCGGTGCTGAGAAAATATTTCATGCACAAAATGGACAGTCTGCATACAGGCAACGGGAACATTTTCGGAAGTATTGCATCCACTGCTGCCTACAGCGGAGGGCATGAATGGCTTGATGCACTCACCGCATATCTGGAAGGGAATATAAACTATGTAACTGATTACTGCAGGGAATTAATTCCTGAAATCATTCCGGTCAGACCCGAAGCCACCTATATGCTGTGGCTCGACTGCAGGAAACTGGGAATGACCGGAAAAGAGCTCCGGGAATTTTTTGTGAACAGGGCAGGGGTCGGAATGAATGAAGGCTCGGAATTTGGTCCGGGCGGAGAAGGCTTTATGAGAATGAATGTCGCAATGCCCCGCAGCAGGGTGGAAAAAGCCATGCAGCAGATAGAAAAGGCTGTTTCGCATATTCCATAAGCTTCCCGGCCATCTCCGCAGCAAAGTGTAAAAGGCCATGCAGCAGACAGAAAAGGCTATTTTGCATATTCCATAAGCTTCCCGGCCATCTCCGCAGCAGATTTGTTCCTGAAGCATTTCATACTCTCATTGAATCTCGTGGCAATGGCTTCGTTGCAAAGGTTTCCCGGACTGCCCTCGTGAACATAGTCGGACAGTGCAGTTCTGGAAAATGAAGAATTTCTTACCATTACCGATACCGCCTTGTAGGCATCCCTGAACGGTATTCCCTGCTTGACCAGCCTGTTCGCCTCCTCAGTACTGAATATTGTATTGTATATGGGATTCTCCAGGATATTCTTCCTGATCCTGATATTGTTCAGCATCAGAAGTGTGATTTCCAGGCATTCCACCAGGTCCTCGAAAGCGTCAAAAATCAGCTGCTTAAGAAGCTGAAGATCACGGTTATATCCTGAAGGAAGATTTGATACCAGCACTGCAACCTGTCCGGGCAGTGTCTGGATAAGATTGGTCCTTCCCCGTATCAGTTCAATAACATCCGGATTACGTTTATGAGGCATAATACTTGATCCTGTAACATATTCATCAGGAAAATCAACAAAGCGGTATTCTGCAGTCATATACAGGCATACATCCATTGAAAAGCGGGAAAGAGTCTGGGCCAGTGCAGCCAGGGCGGATGCAACGGCGGCTTCAACCTTGCCCCTGCTCAGGCTGGCATAGGCTGAATTATATATCAGATCATCAAATTCCAGCAGCTCCGATGTAAGTTTCCTGTTCAGCGGCAGGGTTGTTCCGAAGCCGGCAGCTGTTCCGAGAGGATTCCTGTTGTTGAGGGCACGTGCTGTTACAAGAAGGGCAAGGTCATCCGACAGTGACTCGGCATAGGACCCGAACCACAGTCCGAAGGACGACAGCATTGCCGGCTGCATATGAGTATAACCGGGAAGCAGAACCTCCCTGTACTGTTCACTCAGCGACTGGAATTTCTGAAAAAGCCTGCTCACAAGCTGTGCCATGCTGTCAATCTTCTCCCTGGTATACAATCTTATATCCACAAGCACCTGGTCATTTCTCGATCTCCCGGTATGAATCTTCCTGCCGGTGGTTCCAAGAATTGAAGCCATCTCCTTTTCAATCTGCGAATGAATATCCTCAATTCCGCTCTCAATGGCCAGGCTGCCTTCCTCATCCCATACAAACAGCGAATGAAGTGCCTTCAGTATGTTTTTCTTTTCCTCATTGTCTATCAGGCCGACATCATGAAGCATGATCACATGCGCCATCGATCCGACAATATCCCATTTGGTAAGATGAACATCGGTTTTCCTGTCCCGTCCTGCAGTAAATTCTATGATGGCCGGTTCGGGATTGATACCTTTTTCCCAGAGTTTCATTTCTTTATAGTTTATTTTTCAGGCTCTGTTCAACAATAGCCCTGTGAGCCATGAGCCTTATGGCATTAATCTTAATAAATCCCATGCTGTCGGTCTGGTCAAATCCTCCTTCAATATCCATACTTGACAGCTTCTCGTTGTAGAGGGATGAAGGCGATTCCCGTCCTTCAATGAGAACATTGCCCTTATAAAGGCAAAGATGTACACTTCCGTCAATCAGTTCCTGACTTTTTTCTATTGCTGCCATCAGAAAATCCATCTCCGGACTGAACCAGAACCCGTTATATATCAGCTCTGCAAATTTCGGGGTAAGCATGCTTACCAGGCGCATAACCTCACGGTCCATGGCAATTCCCTCAATATCCCTGTGGGCAATATGAAGCACAGTGGCAGCAGGCGTTTCATACACTCCCCTGGATTTTATCCCGACAAACCTGTTCTCCACCATGTCAAGAAGGCCGATACCATTCCTGCCGGCCAGCTCATTCAGGTAAACAAACATGTCATAGGCGTCTTCCTTTACTGTCCCGTCTTCCTTGTTTACAAGTCTTACCGGGATGCCGTTCCTGAAATGAATGACAATCCTTGTCTCCTCATCCGGGGCATCCTGGGGCATCACCATCTTTACAAGCATGTTTTTGTGAAGACTGTACATCGGATCTTCAAGAATACCCGCCCGGTGACTAATATGCATCAGGTTCTCATCCTGGCTGTATGGCTTGTCAATACTTGCCCTGACAGGTATCTTCTTTTCGGAAGCATATTTCAGAAGGTCGGTCCTCCCCTTGAAGCTTTTAAGAAAATCCTTGTCCTTCCAGGGCGATATCACCCTGATCCCGGGCATAAGGGCATAATAGCAGAGTTCAAACCTCACCTGGTCATTCCCTTTTCCCGTTGCACCGTGAGCCACAATGCCGGCCTGCTCCCGCCTTGCAACCGCTATCTGCTCAGCCGCGATAAGAGGTCTTGAAAGAGCTGTCCCCAGTAAATACCTGTTCTCATATATGGCATTTGCCATTATTGCCTTCAATACATAGTTCTCAACAAACTCCCTTTTAAGATCGGAAATAATCACCCTGGAGGCACCCAGCATCTCCGCCTTCTTCCGGGACTCCTCAAAATCGTCATCCTGACCGACATCTGCAATAAAGGCAATCACTTCATAACCTTTTTCAACCAGCCATTTAAGAATGATTGATGAATCCAGGCCGCCACTGTAAGCCAATACAAGCTTTTCTTTCATCCTGAATATTTTTAATTTTTAACTTTATACCTGATTCAGAAATCGTTCCGGGAGACTGCAGCCCGGGGATCTTCCCTGTTCCCACAATCATTTTTCCTTCAGCCATTCATGCAGACCCGGCAGAAGCATCTCGAGACAGTCATGAACCTGCTCAACGGAAACACCGGCCCTGGCAATAACAAGTATAGTGTCATCACCTGCAATCGTACCGGCTATTTCCTGCCTTGCCGAATTGTCAATAAAAATGGCAACATTGCTTGCGTTGCCCGGCAGAGTCTTTATCAGAAGCATCCCTCCCGTATCCGTCATGCCCGTAATCACGGGCAGAAGCTGAACGCGGCCGGAAACGGACGGGCGGACGGGCCTGTTTTCCGGGAGAACGTATCTGTATTCCCCCCCGGGAACAGGTTTTCTTACAGCCCCGAGCTGACGCAGATTTCTTGAAAGAGTTGCCTGGGTACAGATTATGCCTTCAGCCCTGAGCTTTCTGAGCAAATCCCCGTGGGATGATATCGCCTCAGCAGCCAGTATCTTTTCAATGGCAAGCAATCTGTCCGCTTTTTGCATATTTATTCACAAAAACCGCAAAGATATTCATATTTTTGCAGAAACAAATGCTCTCCGGAGAATTGTTTTGCTTTTACCTGCCTCATCCTGCGGCCGGAATAAACGATTGTTCCGTCAGGAAAAAACAACGGGAAAAGGATAAAGTTACCGGGGGAAAAACAAGGATCCGGGGAAGGGTACAGTTACCGGAAAAAGAACACAGTTACGGGAAAAAGGTACATTTACGGGAAAAACACAGCATACTACAACATTTTTAGCAACCAGAAATGAAATAAGCAATGTACTGGCTCCTCCTGCTGACAGGCATACCATATTTATATATACTTCTCAGGGTATATAAAAACCTCAGGAAGCTGAAACCCTTCACTCCGGAAGCTGTGCCGGAAGCTGTACCGGAGCTGTTCATTTCGGTCATTGTTGCCTGCAGGAACGAGGAAGCCAATCTGCCTTTCCTTCTGGGGAATATTGCTGCCCAGGATTATCCTTCCGGCCTTTTTGAAGTTATTGTGGTTGATGATAATTCCACGGATAAAAGTCCTGACATTGCATCAGGATTCTCCGGGATAAGAAATCTCAGGGTGTACACAAACAGGGGAAGCGGAAAAAAAGCAGCTGTCAGAACCGGTGTGGCTGAAGCTCACGGAAACCTGATTGTTGCTGTTGATGCGGACTCCCGCATGAAGCCGGAATGGCTCAGGACAATAGTATCGTTCCGGGAAAAAGAAAAATCTGACATGATAATCTGTCCGGTAATCCTTGAAGCAGAAGGCAAAGGTCTTTTTATGCGCTTTCAGGAACTGGAGTTTCTCGGCCTGCAGGCTGTAACGGCAGGATCGGCACAGGCGGGTGACCCCCTGATGTGCAACGGGGCAAATCTGTTTTTTACAAAAGAATCATTTGAAAGACATGCTTTCAGCCTTCATGACGAATTAGCGTCGGGCGATGACATATTTCTTCTTCACAGTATGAAAGCTGACGGATCTTCACGGATATCATGGCTCGAATCGGCTGATGCCCGGATAAGGACAAGTGCTGTTTCTTCAGTGACGGGTTTTCTGAAACAAAGAAAAAGATGGATATCGAAAGCCGGTTCGTACAGCGATTTTTCCACAAAACTTACAGCCCTGTCCACACTGACTGTGGTTGTTCTTCAGGCATCAGCATTCATTGCCGCATTTGCCGCAAGCCGGTTTATACTCCTGTTCGCAGCCGTATTCCTGGTTAAATCCTCAGCTGATTATCTTGTACTGAGGAATACGGCTGTGCGCTACGGGAAGAAATCCCTTATGAAATGGTTTATTCCGTCACAGTTAATATATCCTTTCTATGTGATTGCAGTGGCAGGCTGTGCCCTTGCAGACAGGAACCGGAACCGGACTTTGAAAACGGGGGATGCAGACCCGGACCTTGAAAACAAAAAGCGCAGGGCCGGCTGAATGATGCTGCACCCGTCAGTTACCCAAATCGGAAAGAAACTTGACCCGCATCAGTCTTATCTCTTCTTCTTCAAAATCATTCCCAAGCTCATTGATGGCCTCTTCAAGTGAATCCGATTCAGCTTCCTCCCTGAAATAGGAATAAATTTCTTCCTGACGGTCATCCTCAATGACTTCATTGATATAATAATCAAGATTCAGCCTGGTTCCCGAATTGACGATTGCTTCAATCTCGGAAAGCAACTCATCCATATCAAGGTCTTTGGCATGGCCAATATCTTCAAGGGACCGCTTCATGTCGATGCTCTGGATAATGTAAACCTTTATCCCCGATTTATTGACCACCGACTTGACCACCATGTCGAGCGGTCTGATTATTTCCTTTTCCTCAACATATTTCTTTATCAGATCCACGAATTCCCTGCCGTATCTCTGGGCCTTTCCTGCTCCCACTCCGGATATGTTCTGGAGTTCATCCAGGTTCACCGGATACTGTATGGCCATATCTTCAAGCGAGGGATCCTGAAATATCACAAAAGGAGGCAATTCCTTCTTCTTTGATATTTTCCTCCTCAGGTCCTTTAATATACTGAACAACTCTTCATCCACGGCAGCTGTTTTTGCACCGAATGCATTGTCCTCCTCGTCCGAATCGGCATAGTCATGATCTTCCGCAAGCATGAAGGAAACGGGATTATCAATAAATTTCACTCCCTCCCTGGTCACTTTCAGTAATCCGTAATTTTCTATGTCCTTTGTCAGAAATTTTGCAATAAGGGCCTGCCGTACAACCATGTTCCAGTATTTTGGATCCTTGTCCTCCCCTATTCCGAAAAATTCCAGCTTGTTATGCTTGTAGGACTTGATGGCAGATGTTACTTTCCCCGACAATATGTTTGCAATATGATCGGCCTTGAATTTTTCCTTAACCGCCAGAATTGTTTCAAGCACATTCACAATTGATTCACTGCCTTCGAACTGGGCTTTGGGATGAAGGCAGTTGTCACATGCCTCGCAGTTCTCCTCCGTATATTCCTCACCGAAATAATGGAGAAGCAGTCTCCTCCGGCACACCGACGATTCAGCATACGAAACTGTTTCAAGCAGGAGTTGTTTTCCTATTTCCTGTTCGGCTATCGGCTTCCCCTGCATAAATTTTTCCAGCTTCATAATATCGTTGTAGCTGTAATAGGCTATGCAGTTTCCTTCTCCGCCATCACGGCCCGCCCTGCCTGTCTCCTGATAGTAGCCCTCAAGACTTTTGGGAATATCGTAATGGATCACAAAACGCACATCCGGCTTGTCAATACCCATTCCGAATGCAATTGTGGCAACTATTACATCAACCTCCTCCATCAGGAATTTATCCTGATTCTGAGTCCTGGTCGCCGAATCCATGCCGGCATGATAGGGAAGCGCCTTAATACCGTTTACCTTCAGAACCTCAGCCATCTCCTCAACCTTCTTACGGCTGAGGCAGTAAATTATCCCTGATTTGCCGGGATTGTTCTTGATATACTTGATAATTTCCCTGCTTACATTCTGCTTCGATTTTACCTCGTAGTAAAGATTCGGACGGTTGAATGAAGACTTAAACACATCAGCTTCCAGTATGCCGAGGTTCTTCTGAATGTCATGCTGGACCTTGGGAGTGGCTGTAGCGGTAAGGGCAATTATGGGAGCCCGCCCGATAGTGTCGATTATCGGTCTTATCCGCCGGTATTCAGGCCTGAAGTCATGGCCCCACTCCGAGATACAGTGGGCTTCATCTATTGCATAAAACGAAATTTTTATATTTTTAAGGAATTCAATATTGTCTTCCCGGGTCAGTGATTCCGGAGCGACATACAACAATTTGGTTTCGCGGTCAAGCACATCCTGTTTTACTCTGGCAATCTCAGTCTTTGTAAGTGAGGAATTGAGAAAATGTGCAACATCGTCATTTGTGCTGAAATTTCTCATGGCATCCACCTGGTTCTTCATCAGGGCTATAAGGGGGGAAATGACTATTGCTGTCCCCTCTCCCATCACTGCCGGCAGCTGATAACAAAGTGACTTGCCTCCCCCTGTCGGCATCAGTACAAATGTATCCCTTCCCGCCAGAATATTTTTGATGATCTCCTCCTGCTTTCCCTTAAAGGTATCAAAGCCAAAATATTTCTTTAAATAATCATGTATGGTACTGTCACTGACCATCATTTCATAACCGGATAACACTGTCAAAACTTCTCCTTCCTTGCCTTTTTTATAAATGTAATAATTTTCCGGATCAAAAATAGATTTTAAAGAATTATTAACATTTGTCACTTTCTATTATTATTTTATAATCACGCTGATATTGTTTTAAACTGGAAGATTTATCATCTTTACACGCTGAATTTTAAAAACGCTTTCAAATGGCATTAAAGCGGAAAACGGG
>LSQX01127906.1_pt1 | contig 17128 bp, 15 predicted proteins | sample 654561 | NCBI WGS metagenome assembly LSQX01 (sample SAMN04489861, study PRJNA283612) | anaerobic digester metagenome | isolation source: 4 biogas reactors fed with cattle manure at either 37C or 55C with and... | place: Denmark: Kongens Lyngby | collected 2014
TGGCCGGCGGCGAAAATCAGGACCAGGCAAGATAAGAACATCCCCAGTGTGAAGAGCGTGAGGAGAGTCAGCCGCTTATTGATCAGGAGCAGATGAAGATTGGGGAGCATGAAGAAAACGGCAAAAAGCAGCATGGAAAAAAGCCCCAGGAGCCGGTCCACGAAGACGGTTGTGATCGCTTCGGTTTTGCTCTTTTCGGTCTCGCGTGTGCCGTAATAGGCTTTGAGAACGTCGCCGCCGGTGGAGCCCAGCAGGAAACCGTTGAAGAACTGGCCGATCATACTGATCTGAAAAGTTTTCCGGAACGTGACGGCGATTCCCTGAGCCCTCAAGAGGAGATGCCAGCGCCAGGCGCCGAGCGTCACGGTCGCGCCGACACAGAGGAGGGAAGGGAGGAAGTAGGCCCAATGGGTCAGCACCAGGATATCATAGAGCGCACCGGGGCCGATGCTCCAGGCCATGCGCCACTGCTCCCACCGGGAGAGCTCCTGCCAGTGATAGGCTCCCGAGGCGGCCAGGAGCTTGCCCTGCTCCATGAAGATGGCGTGAAAAATCCAAAGCAACAGAAGGGCGCTGATGCCGATTCGCCCTGCCATACTGAGGATTGCACGCTTGGATTTCACTCGTCTCCCCAGATTTTTCTGAGATGCTCAAAACCTTTGAGCAGCCGCTCTTTTTCCACGAAGGGGTTGAGCTCGTAGACTTTGAGGTGCTCTGGTTTGATGAGCGGCTTGAGGAGTTCAAAGTCGACGGTTCCTTCGCCCGGGGCGCAGTGGTCCCCGACGGGGTAGGAGCAGTCGTGGAAATGGAGGCCGTACATTCGCTCCTGGAGGTTATCGATATGAAAGAACTGGTTGATGAAGCCGTAGTTCTCCTTGATCTGAGCGTGGCCCGTATCGTGCCAGTAGACGACCTCCGGGTCCTGATATTTCTTGAAGAGGAATTGGAAGTCGGCATCCAGTGGGAGCTCTTCGAGCCCCTCGCGGTTCTCGATTCCGATTTTGACACCCAGCTCGCGGGCGGTCGGGATGAGCTCTTCGAGCGCCTGGCAGGAGCGTTCATACCAGGCATCTTTGGCGATTTCCAGGTATTCATTGACCTCCATGAGAACCCGCTCATAGCGCGGAGAGTTCTGGAGCCGCGCTTTGACCATGGGGAGCAATTTGCCGCTGTAGTCGTGGATTCGGATGCTGCCAAAGTGGGTGACCATCAGGGGGGCCTCCAGCCGCGCGGCCATCTCCAATGTTTTTTTGGTTTGGTTGATGGCGCGTTCGCGTTCGCGCGGGTCATCGGAGCTGAACTGGAAGATATTGGGAGCCGAGTGCTCTACACCGACCGGCAGCGGGCAAAAATTATGGACGCTGGATATCTTAACCACTCCGTTTTTGACGGCGTCGAAGATGCCTTCCAGCAGACTGATGCGGGTATTGTGGCCCAGCTCGGCATATTCAAAGCCCAGTGAGCGCACCTCTTCGAGCATGGCGCGGCCATCCGTATGTCTCCTTGCGTTCCAACAGGTAGATAATGAATACATAATAGATATACCTGGCTTTACAAGCCTCTGGGCTATTATTCACAAAGGCAACGGCGAATGCAATCCCCCGTATGTAAAAGTATCCCTGGGATTGCTTTGGTTCACCGTGCTGCTCTATACTGTGGCGGTGGTGTTCAGCGGGGTCTTGGGGAAGCGGGGCTCATCGCGGCGGCACCATTATAAAAACGAGCTATGGAAACGGAGAATACGAAGGCTGGGCTCCCTGCGGGAGTCAAGAGGGTGGAGTTGGAAAATGGTCTGGTGGTGATCCTCAAGGAGGAGCGCAGCGCCCCCGTGGCGACGGTTCAGGCGTGGGCCCGCGCCGGCAGCGTGGATGAAGGCCGATGGATGGGAGCCGGTATGAGCCATGTGCTCGAACATATGCTCTTCAAAGGGACGGCAACGCGCTCGGCCTCCCGCATCGACCAGGAGGTTCAGGAGGCCGGCGGCCAGATGAACGCCTGCACTTCCTTCAACTATACCCTCTACTATATTGATATACCGGCGGCCGGAGTGAGCGTGGCGGTCGATATTCTCTGCGACATCGTCTGCAATGCGACGCTGCCGGCCGATGAACTGGAAAAGGAGCGGCAGGTGATCTTGCGGGAGATGGATATGGGCCAGGATGACCCGGAGCGGCGCTCCAGCCGCAGACTTTTCGAGAGCGCTTATCAGGTTTCACCCTATCGGCATCCGGTGATCGGTTACAAAGATATCTTTGAAAAATTCAGCCGAGAAGATTTGCTCGACTACTACCGGCTGATGTATGCGCCCAACAATCTCTTTTTCGTCGTGGTGGGCGATATTGATTCGGAGGCCGTGCTGGCGCAGATAGAGAAGGCCTTCAGCGGGGTCCGGCGCGGTGCATTGCCGCCGGTGAGCCTGCCGGCAGAGCCGCCCCAGACCGGGCCGCGCGTGGTGGAGGAGTCCGGCGTGGTGGAGCTGTGCCGGACGCATCTGGCCTGGCATATCCCCCATGCGCTGCATCCGGATATTCCGGTACTGGGGGTGGTTTCGGGCATTCTGGGCAGCGGCCGCAGCTCGCGGCTCTATCGCAAAATCAGAGAAGAAAAGGGGCTGGTTCAATCGGTGGATTCCTGGGTATACGCCCCGGGAGAGCAGGGACTCTTTGGGGTCAGCGCGGAGATTGAGAAAGAGAAGTATGCGGAAGCGATACAGTCGATTCTGGCAGAGGTCGAAAAGCTCACGACGCAGCCGGTTCCGGCCGATGAGCTTGAGAAGGTGAAGAAGCAATGCGTGGTGGCGCTGCTCTCGGCGCTCAAGACCACCGCCGGGCAGGCAACCGAAATGGGCGGCAGTTGGCTCAGAGCCGGCGACCTGAACTTTTCGAGCCGGAGCCTGGAGCGCATCCAGAAGGTGACTCCCGAGGAGCTGCTCAGGGTCGCGCAGGAGTGGTTTCAGGAAAAAAACCGCGTTCTCTACAGTCTCATGCCCGAGGGGTGCGCCGTGAGCCAAAGCGCCGCCCAAAAAGAGCGCACTGCGGGGGAGATTCAAAAAGCGGAGCTCCCCAACGGCCTGCGCATTCTGACCCAACGTGATGACCGGCTCCCCTTTATCGAGTTTCGGCTCGCCTTTGAAGGGGGGCTCCGTGCTGAAGAGGGTCCGACCAACGGGTACACCCTGATGATGAACCGGCTGATGCTCAAAGGGACCGCCAAACGACGGGCCGAGCAGATATCCAGAGAGATTGAGAGTGTCGGCGGCAGAATCGAAACCTGGTGCGGGCATAGCTCTTTTGGGTTTTCGGTGGAGGTTTTGAAGGAAGACTTCGAGTTGGGACTCGATATTCTGGGCGATGTCCTCCTCAACCCGGTTTTCCCCGAAGAAGCGTTGGAGCTGGAGCGGGGGATGATTCTGGCCGATATCCGTGCCGAGAAAGACCAGATGCTCCCCTATACGCTCAAGCGGATGCGGCAGGAGCTCTTTGGCGCGGTCTCCTTTGGGCTGAGCTCGCGGGGCAGCGAGGAGAGCGTCGGCAGGATGAGCCGGGCCGATGTGCAGGGCCATTGGAAGCGACTGGTGCGGCCCGATAACGCGGTCTTGAGCGTCTTTGGTGATATTGATGAAGCCTCAACCCTCCAAGCGCTGGAAGCGGCCTGGGGTCATTGGGAGCGTGGCAATGGAGCCGCCTTCCCGGAGGCTCCCGCCTTCAAGGGGGGGCGCAGAGAGGTGCTGGAAATACAGGATAAAAAGCAGGCGGTCGTGACGGTGGGCTATCCCGGCGTGAGCATAAAAGAACCGCTGCTCTATCCGGTACTTCTTTTGCAGGCGGCCTGCAGCAGTCTGGGCTCGCGGCTCTTTGTGCGTATCCGAGATGAGCTGGCCCTTGCTTACTACGTCGGCGCCTACCAGCAGAGCGGGACGCTGCCCGGCTATTTCTGCTTCTATGCGGGGACCGAGCCGAGCCAGGCGAATCGAGTCGTGGAAGAGATTTTCGCGGAGGCTGAGAAGCTCCGAGAAGAGGGGCTGAGCGCCGAAGAGCTTGAGCGCACCAAGGCGCGGCTGCTGGGTCAGCGTGCCATCAGCCAGCAGGATATCGGCTCGGTGGCTCGCGCGGCGGCTGTGAATGAGCTCCTGGGTCTCGGTTATGATTTTGCGCAGAAGGAAGACGAGCTGATCCGGAATGTCACCCTGCAGGAAGTACAAAACGCGGCACGTCAGATACTGAATCCGGATAATTGCGTGGTCAGTATTGTCCGGCCCGAGGCGGAGTAGGGCCTTCAGGGCAGGCAGCCACCACTAAAACGAGAAATAGGAATGTTCAAAAAAGTCACATTGGCGGGAGTCGGCCTCCTGGGAGGCTCGCTGGGGTTGAACCTTAAGATACGCGCTTTGGCTCGGGAAGTGGTGGGGTATGTGCGGCGTGCGGGGAGCGTTGAGGAGTGCAACCGCGTGGGGGTGGTCACTCGCGCCACGCTCTCGGTGGAAGAGGCTTTCACCGATGCCGAGCTGGTGGTCTTTTGCGTGCCGGTTTCGCAAATACCGGTTCTGGCGCGGACGGCCCTGCCTTTCCTCAAGGCGGGGACCGTGGTGACTGATGTCGGCAGCACCAAGCGGGAGGTGGTGGAAGAGCTGGAGGCGATTTTCCGTCCGGCCGGGATTCACTTCGTCGGCTCCCATCCGATGGCGGGCTCGGAGAAGACGGGGCCGATCAATGCCTATGCCGATCTTTTCCGCAATACGATCTGCCTGCTGACTCCCACGGAGGCGACTGACCCCGGAGCGCTGGAGCGTGTGCAGGAGCTCTGGAGAAAGGTGGGATGCGAAACGGTTTTGCTTTCGCCATCCGCCCATGATGAACTGGTCTGCCGTGCCAGCCATCTGCCGCATCTGATCGCGACGGCGCTGGTCGAGCATGTCCTGGGCAAGAACAGCGCCGGCGTGCAGGCGAAGATTTGCGCTTCGGGCTTTCGGGATACGACGCGCGTGGCCTCCGGTTCACCCGATATGTGGCGCGACATCGTGCTGACCAACCGCAAGCAGCTTCTCTCGGAGATAGATGCCTACATTGAGACGCTTGAAAAGATGAAAGAGACGCTCAAGACCGAGTCTCCCGAGAATATACGCTCTCTCTTCAGCGATGCGCGCAAGCTGAGGAACCGTTGGCTGGATTCACGCTGAGCAGTAGTGTGGCGTGGCGCTTTGGTATTTTTAGTGTTCCTCTTCCTCTTCCACTTTCAGACGGGCTTTGTTTTCGAGCCAGACGGCCAGTGCCCGCCGTTCTGCCAGGGTTCCCACCAGCGGCGGCATGTATTGGGTGAAGTGGTACTCCGGCTTATATTCGTGGAGCATATCCAGAACGCTTTGCAGGCTCTCGCGGGTGCGGCCTTTCAGGAGTCTGTTCATGGAGCGGTAGCCGCTCCAGGTGTGGCAGATCATGCACTGGCCGCGGAACATCGCCTTGCCGGCGGCAAAGTCGTTTTCTTCATCCACCCAGAGGCTTTTGGTGAGGAAGCCCTGTGCGTTGAAGCGCTCCACGTCGGCCACCCGCACCCCGTTGGAATACATGTAGCCGGCAATCACGAACGGCTTGCGCAGCATCTCCCGCGAGTATTCGGCAGAGGAGACGACCACCGCCGCCAAGGCCATCAATATCCAGGCACGGGCCGGAGTGAACTTGAGCGGCCGGGGCCAAACCAGGAGAAAGGCCGCCACCGCGGTCAATACCGAGGCGAAAATCACCGTCATCGAAATCGGCAAGAGTCCAAGCTCCGGCAGCCTGAGGAGATTCAGTTGCGGCTCCGGCAACATGTAGAGCAGCCAGAAGAGACCGACCGGCAGAAGCAGCAGAGCCGGAACGAACCAGCGCAGGAGATAGCGCAGGATGCCGCTCTTCAGGGCCGGCTCCATTTCGCCGCGGATGCGGCTGCTGGACATCAGCACAAAGACCGCCGCCAGCGAAAGGCAGGCCAGAAAGCGAATGAGGAGACTGGGCCAGTAGGTTGGATTGAAGAAGCCATCCAGGACGGCGCCCGAGAATTCCTGCATTGTACCGGCCTTGAGCCATGCTTCCCCGGGGGTCATCATGAAGGAGAGGACGCCGTTAATGACAAAGAGGGTGAAGAAAGAGCTCACGCAATAGACCCAGCCGAGCGCCACGTGGAGCCGGTCAGAAACCCTCCCCCAGGAGTAGTAGTAGACGGCGGCGCTGGTGAGCTCAATGAGGAAGAATATCCACTCGATGGCCCAGAAGAAGACGAAGATATGAATGAGCGCGCTGGTCCCCGCCGGCTGGGCCAATCCGATGGAGAACCAGATACCGACGCCGGAGACAGTCCCCAAAACACCGGTAACGATCAGGAAAAAAAGCATGTTCCTGCGCAGAGCGCCCATCCACTCGGGGCTCTTCAGGGCCAGCGCCCGGCGCTCCAGTATCGGTATGAGCAAGCCGCCTCCGACGGCGAAGTGCGAGATCATGATGTGAAAGATGGAGATGATTCCAATCACCCAGCCGGCTCCGATGAGCGGTACGTCCCAAAATGGATAGTTCATAGTCTATTTGACAGGTTCTCTCTCTGGTTTAGCTGATAAGGATATCCTCGCCTCTGAGCTCTACGTTGTAGAGAGGCAGCGGTTTCTTGGGCGGTCCGACCAGGACGGCGCCCGTTTTGGGGTCAAAGACTCCCCCGTGGCAGGGGCAGTAGACACGGTTTTTATTTGATTCATAGCGCACTTCGCACCCCATGTGCGTGCAGACCCCGTCCATCGCCACCCAGGTATCATCGGCATGATGAATGAGCAGCGAAAAGCGGCGCTTGAAGATAAAGGTCATCATTGACTGGGGCGGGATTTGGGCTGCGCCTTTCAGGATGAATTCCCCCTCGGGCGTCTGTTCCTGGGGTGCCTCTTCCGTATCCGCCAATGCGGCCGTCACTGGCCGGCCCAGATAGCGGTAAAGCGCATAGCTGACCCCGCCGGCATAGAGAATGCCGACTCCGGTCAGGGCGGTTCCGAGGAAGGCGCCGCGGCTCATGGCGGCGCTGGCGGGTGCCGGTTCCTTTCGCGGCGGCTCCGCAACCGTCCGGACCAGATACCCTTTGGCCGGGGCCGCCTCGGTGATCATGTCCGGCAGGGGGCGGCTCTTCCAGGAGGCCCAGATCATCCAGCCGACCAGACAGAGCCCCATGATGAACAGGAAGAAAAAGAGGAGCAATATCAGGTAGTTGGTTTGGACGCTGGCTGAGCGCTCCCAGATATTGAAGCCTTTATGGGCCAGGGTGACATCGCGGATCGCATCGCGCGCCACCGTCATGAAGAAAAAGCCGACCACCCCCAGAACGGCAGAGAGATTGCCGGCCAGCCGGATGGAGCCGTTCCACCTGACACGGTTGAACCCGACCGCCCAGAGAGCGACCCAGCAGAGGAAAAAGAGTGGCCAACTGGCCCCGAAGAGCCCACTCTTTAGGGCCAGTATACGGACAAAATCCGGTTGTGTTGCCCAGACTCGCCAGGCAAAAAAGAGCTGGATGGGGACCCCCACCAGGAGCAGATAGCCCCCCACACGGGAGAGGTAGCGCCTGACCGATGGGTTCGGAGAGGGTCGAGAGCCAAGCCAGAGCATCCAGACGCCGGCCCCCACCAGACCGCCCATGACCATGAAGGTCCAGCGCGCCATCATGGTTGGATCGGTTGGGGGAAAGAGGATGCCGCGTGCGCTTAAGGCGTACATCTCCTGCCAGACCTCCGGCCGGAGCATCAGCGTCATGTTCATGCTCAGTATTTTGGCCACCGATGCCGCCGCCAGCCAGGCCAGTATCCCGGGCAGAAGGCCCGAATCCCCACTCCGGCAGCGCTCCGCAAAGCGATAGAGCAGCCAGTAGCAGAACATCAGGATGCCGACGATGGATATCCAGAAAGCCCCCAAGAGGACGCTGCTGGTATAGAGCGCGCGTCCATAGAGCACCTGGGTAAAGAGGAGAGGGGGAATGGCGAAATTGATCACGAAGGTCATGACCACCGGCATCCGTTTGGCGAGCACCCAGGCCGCCGAGAGCCGCTCACGTCCCGCCACTGAGTAGCGTGATTGGGTGGGGCCCAGCCGGTTCAGCAGGACGGCCAGCAGGATGCCGCCCAGCAAGACTTCCACCGCGACAAAGTGGAGTGAAGAGGTGATGAGCAGCAATATCTTGAATATCACTACCGGCGCGGGCAGTGGAACAGCGTCTATGAGAGGAAAAACTTCCATGTTATGTCATTTTTTGGGCCAGTCTGAGCGCTATCTGCGTCGTGCGCGTTAGGGTAACATGGTTTGTTTTTAAATGCAGTGATTTTTTAAATGAAAATAGTACTTGCTTCCTTTTGTAAATTGCGGTATTTCTGGTTGTGGAACCGATGCTGGATCAAGCGGTTTTGGTATTATTACCGTAACCCCGGGTCTCTCGGTCAAGGAAAGTGGTACGTTTCTCAATCATTCTCTAGGTTTTTTTCGTTTGCCTGGCCGTTTGTATGGAGCATACCAATTATATATATAAAAAAAGGCGCATTTCTTGGCGCTGTTATTCTACGTTAATATGGGTAAGACTGCAGCCGAAATCCCAGAGTTTGGGGAAGGCTTTTTAGAAATATCAGAAAAAGGTTTTGGTTTTTTACGTTCAGAGGAAAATAATTTCCAGCCAAAACCGACCGACATCTTCGTGACTCCCGATACGATCCGGAGGAGCTTGCTGCGCGAAGGCGCATTTGTCCATGGGCGTTTGCAGCCGCCGCACCGCGGCACCAGCCCGCAGCTCAAAGAGGTCCTCACCGTCAACGATGTGCCGCACAAAGAATTTGTTCAGACCTCGCGTTTTGAGAACCTGGTAACGATTGACCCGATTGAGAAGTTCCGTCTGGAGACGGACCCCGACCAGGTGGAGACCCGGATCATTGATCTGGTCACGCCGATTGGGAAAGGGACGCGCGGTCTGATCGTCGCGCCTCCCCGTACGGGTAAGACGACGATTCTGAAGCTCATCGCCAATGCAATAGCGGAGAATCACCCCGAAGTTTACGTGCTGGTGCTCCTGATTGACGAGCGGCCGGAGGAGGTTACCGATTTTGTCCGTTCGGTGAAGGCCGAAGTGGTCGCCAGCTCCAATGACCAGGACCTGGAGACGCATGTCCGCCTGAGTCGCTTCACGATTGAGCGCTGCCGCCGCCTGGTCGAGAGCGGCAAAGATGTCATCGTCCTGATGGACTCGCTGACCCGTGTGGCCCGCGCCTACAACAGCGCCCACGGCGGTTCGGGCCGGACCATGACCGGTGGTGTCGACGCGCGCGCGCTGGAGATTCCCCGCAAGATGTTCGCCTCGGCCCGCAAGATTGAAGATGGCGGCTCGCTTACCATTATCGCCACGGCGCTGGTGGAGACCGGCAGCCGGATGGACGAGCTGATCTTCCAGGAATTCAAGGGAACCGGTAACATGGAGCTCATCCTGGACCGCAAGCTGGCCGATCGCCGTCTTTTCCCGGCCATCGATATTCCCCGCAGCGGTACCCGAAAAGAGGAAAAACTTTACCCAGGCATCCAGATCGAAGCGGTGCGCAAGCTCCGCCGCTCCATGATAGACCTGAACTCGGTCGAAGCCATGGAGACCTTGATTGGTGCGCTCAAGAAATACAAAACAAACGAAGAGCTTTTGAGTAAGCTTCTCTAAAGAGGCGAGTTAACTCAAACCAAACCCGTCAGGAGTCAGAGATTCCTGCGGGTTTTGTTTTTTTGGAGGGGGTGCCCTGCTATCGCTATCGGCTCGGGGCCGGTGCCGGTAAGACGGCCCTGCGCCGGAGCCGTTCATAAGAATCGCGGGTGAGGATGCCGGCTCGGTAAAAATCCTCCGCACAGGAGAGCTGGCGCTCGCCGACGCGGTCTGATTTGAGCCGGTTGAGGCTGCTGGGCATCATCTCCAGATTTGCCAGGTCGTTGCCGATTTCCGGCGCCAGGCTGACCGGGACGATATGGTCGATCTCCGCTATTTCGCCGCGATAGGGTCCGCGGGTGACCGTGGCGGCATTGCCGCGCCGCAGTTTGGCCTGGTTCTCCGGCGTGAGGAGGCCGAGCTCATGGGCGATTTTGAGGTTACGCAGCAGGGTACGGCTGACCAGTTTGCCATGCTCGCCGTGGGTGCCGTTGAGGAGGAGCGCCGTATAGGTGATGAACTCCGGGGAGACGTGCCACTCATCGGATCGGTTGAGCCAGTAGACGATTTTATTGACTCGCGGGTTGGCGCCGCGTTTGCCGAGCGTGGCCAGTTTGGCCGGGTCGCTCAGGCTGTGTACCGCCGTGAGGCTCTGGACTGGCGGCCAGAGTGCCAAAAGCGAGCCGAGCAGCAAGATGAGCGAAATCCATCCTCTGACTCTGAAAAACCTTCTCTTTCTCCTAAAAAATAATCCCATCTTCCCGTGGCCTCCCGCCCACCGGAGTCTACCATCACCCACCCGCCCCATGCAAACCCTCCGGGCATCGCGCTCAGCGAAAAAGAGGGGAGGAGCAAACGGGTAAATGTATTTTGGCGTTTGATTGATGCTCTATTTATGCTACATAGTCTTGGAGGGTCTATTTTTAGGCAAGTATGATCGCTTTAAACTCTGAATGCGTTTTGGTGGAATATCCCTCCGGCGAGCTCAGACCGTGCTTCCCGGAAGAGATCACGCCGCGGATGCTGCAGATGGAAGGGGTGGACCCGGATTACTTCCTGGGTGCGGTCGAGGCGGTTTTCACCTACGTCAACCGGAATAACTATCTGGGCCGACTCAGGCTGGAGGCGCTCTCGGAGCTGGTTTCGGCGGCGATGCTCTCCCAGCCAGGCAAACTCATCCGGCATCTGGACCTGGAGGAGCTGATTCCGGCCGAGTTCCAGTACGGGGAGCTGGCCTTCTTCCAGAAACTGCGGGAGCTGTTGCGCTCGCTGGAGGATTCCAATGCGGACCTTATTTTTGTGAAGGGGCTGCGCGGCTGTACGCTCTCCTGTACGAATCGGCAGCGCTGGAGCAAGGAGCCGCGGCGGTTTGCCCAATCGGTGGTGGCGTTCATCCGGAGCTATGCGCAGAGCTCGAACCTTTTAGAGAAAATTTTGATTATAGAACAGGAATAAGTTATGAGTGAGACTCTTTTTGAGCGGATTATTTCTCGGCAAATCCCGGCCGATATCGTGTTTGAGAATGAGGAGCTGCTGGCCTTCAGGGATATCAACCCGCAGGCGCCGGTCCACGTTCTGGTGATCCCCAAGCGTGTGGTGGCGCGCATTGGCGAGGCTCAGAGCGGCGACCAGGAGCTTTTGGGCAGCCTGCTTTTGGCGGCGGCGCAAATAGCGCGGCAACTGGGTCTGGCGGAAAGCGGCTACCGGCTGGTCATTAATAATGGCCCTGATGGCGGAGAGACCGTGCCGCATCTGCATTGCCATATTTTGGGCGGGCGCTCCCTGGGCTGGCCTCCGGGCTAGTGTTGAAGGGGGGGTGCCCTCAGAACGTTCTATTCTCTTTATGAACCGGCCCGAGCTCCCCCCACGGAGCGTAAGGGCCTTTCTTGCACAAAAAAGATCATGGAGTTAAAATCTAATAAAGAAGAACCCGGGGATGCGCGGGCAGCGGTCGAGAAAATTTTGGATATGAAAAAGCGCGGAGAAAAAATCTCCGCCCTGACCGCTTACGATTACCCGATGGCGCGGCTGCTTGATGAGGCCGGCGTCGATATTCTCCTGGTTGGCGACTCGGTCGGCAATGTAGTGCTTGGCTTCCCCGATACGACGCATGTCACGATGGAGCACATGCTTCATCACGTCGCTGCAGTGGCCCGGGCCCATCCGCGGGGACTGCTCATCGCCGATATGCCGTACCGGAGCTATGAGGAGCCGGAGGAGGCGGTGCGGAATGCGCGGCGGCTGGTGGAGGCTGGTGCCCAGTGCCTGAAGATCGAAGGCGGCCGGGCGGTCCTGCCACAGGTGGAGGCCGTTCTGGCGGCCGGAATCCCGGTTTGCGGGCACCTGGGGATGCTGCCGCAGCAGATTCTCCTGGAGGGGGGCTACCGGATTAAGGGGAAAGCCGAGGCAGAGCAGAAAGTGCTGCTGGAAGATGCGCTGGCGCTGGAAAAGGCGGGCGTGATGGCGATCGTCCTGGAGCTGGTCCAGAAAGATTTTACCCCCCAGATCACCGCAGCCCTGAAGATACCGACCATCGGGATTGGCTCGGGCGCCGCCTGCGATGGCCAGGTGCTGGTGACTCACGACCTGACCGGCGCTTTCCCCTGGTTTACACCGCGCCATGTGACGCCGGCGCTTCAGACCGGCGAAGATATACGGCGGACGGTGCGGGAGTGGATCGGCAGTCTGAAACAGCCTTGACAAACGAACCCGCCAGTGAGACGATTCGTCTCGATGAAGGTTGTTGCGTTTAACGGAAGCCCAAGGCAGAACGGTAACACTGCTTTGATGCTCAATACGGTGCTCGGGGTACTCTCAAAAGCGGGCTGGGAGACGGAGCTGGTGCAGGTGGGGGGTATCCCCGTGAGAGGTTGCCGCGCCTGCTATCGCTGTTTCAAGAATGCCAATGCGCGCTGCGTCGTGACCGTCGACCCGGTCAATGACTGGATCGCTCTGGCGGAGAAGGCCGACGCGATTCTTCTGGGCTCGCCCTCCTATTTCGGGACGATTGCCTCTGAGATCAAAGCTTTCATCGACCGGCTGGGCCTGGCCTCCTATTCGGTGAACAAGGAGCTCCTGCGCGGGAAGATCGGGGCGGCCGTCGTGGTGCATCGCCGTGGCGGGGCCATTAACGTCTTCGACAACCTGAACCACTTTTTCCTCTGCCTGGGGATGATCGTGCCTGGTTCATCTTACTGGAATTTTGGGGCGGGCCGTTTGCCCGAGGAGGTTAAGGATGACCATGAGGCGATGGCCAACATGCAGCATCTGGGCGAAGCGATCCACTGGCTGGGCGAGCGTATCCAGGATGCACCCACACCCTATCCGCTGCCACCCACGGTGACCTGACGCTGTTTTCCCACTCCTTCACAAGTGGCCGGTTGACTGATTTCTTTTAGAGGCTAAAATAGAAGTGGTGTTATTGAGCCCAAAAATAGCGACTCGTTTTTCTCCTGCGGAGAATGTCGTTTTGTATCCGGGCGATTGCATGGATTTGCTCAGGGAGCTTCCCGACCAGTCGATGCAACTGCTTGTTACTTCTCCGCCTTACAATATCGGCAAAGAATACGAAAAAAAAACCTCTCTCCAGCGGTATCTGGAAGAGCAGGAGAGGGTGATTGCCGAGTGCGTACGGGTGCTTTCTCCTCGGGGCAGTCTCTGCTGGCAGGTTGGGAACTACGTCGATAACGGGGCGATTATTCCGCTTGATGCCGTTCTTTACCCGCTTTTCATTCAGCATCATCTCCAGATGAGGAACAGGATCATCTGGCACTTTGAGCATGGTCTCCACTGTTCACGCCGTTTTTCGGGTCGTTATGAAACCATCCTCTGGTTCACGAAATCCTCCAATTATGTTTTTAACCTGGACCCGGTAAGAGTTCCCCAGAAGTATCCGGGTAAAAAATACTTCAAGGGCCCTAAAGCAGGGCAATATTCTTGCAACCCGTTGGGCAAAAATCCGGGCGATTTATGGATGATTCCTAACGTGAAACATAATCATGTGGAAAAGACCATTCATCCCTGCCAGTTTCCGGTTGAGCTTGTAGAAAGGCTGGTTCTCTCCATGAGCGATGAGGGCGACTGGGTGCTGGACCCTTATGTGGGTGTGGGCAGCTCTATCGTGGCAGCGGTCCGCCACAAGAGAAAAGGGATGGGGGCTGAGATATTCCCCAAATACCAGGAAATAGCACAGGAGCGGATTCAGATGGAGCTTGCCGGCTGTTTAAAAACCAGACCGATGAATAAACCCGTTTATGATCCGAAAAGCTCAAAACAAGCGGCTCCCGAGAGCTTGGAAGAAGAGTTCCCCAGCCCAAAAGAGGATTGTCTTCAGCCATCGCTGGGTTTAGAAATTTTAAAATGAAAATTATCGAAACCTATTCTCACTTAAACGGATTGGAATTTCTTCTGGTTCACAGGAAGAGTCTCTGGAAGGAGCTCAAAGAGGTCGTGGAAAATGTGAACGCAATGGACTGCCACACCAAAGTATCTAAAGAAAAAAGGAGCGAAGGCGAGCTTCTCTATAGTCCGGTTGAGTTCAACAAATGTTTTAAAGAGGGATTTTCCGCGTTTGGCTGGAAAGAGGGCCGAGTGGATTACTGGGTGAGCGGAGATGCAAGGTTGATCCGCAGAACGCTCAGCATGGACCTGGAGAACCAGAAAAAGGAGATTGAAGCTGCCGGCAAGAAGGCGATTCGCAGTTATAACCAGACCGATTTTACCAAGGAAAGAGTGGCGGTGGAGATTCAGTTTGGCAAATATGCTTTCGTGGCATACGACCTTTTTGTAAAGCATCTGGCCTTTTACATAGGCGATAAAATTGATGTCGGCGTGGAGATTCTCCCGATGAAATCGCTGCAGTCAAAAATGAGTTCCGGCATAGCGTACTATGAAGGCGAAATTTATAATGTCGTTCGGCAGGGGAGGGGCGTTCCCGCTGTTCCGCTGGTGATTTTGGGTGTCGATGTATAAAACGGGGTTCCCCGGTGGGATAATTTGGTTTTTAAAAATATCTTTTACTGCTTGGGGGGCAGGCGGATAGCTGTGGAGAGCGGAGGCGGAAAAAAGAATGCTGATAAAGTTTTTTGAAATTTCTTTTGGATAATCAGGCCAATCGTGAAACAATGCCCCAGTAATATGGGCCTCTTAGCCCATAAGAGAAAGGAGCTTCTGCTGTAGAGATGAGAGTTGTTCTGGACGAAGAGAGTATACAGGTTGAAGGGAATTACTATCCGCTACCGGTGGGCAATATTTATATAGAGGATTATGAAGGCGCCTTCCCCAGCGATAGTTATTCTGATTTTGTCAGTGTGCTTCTCCTCTGGTGGACCAATGAGTTAATCAATTTTTACTGGGGCGCCAAGACGGTGAAACTCCGCTTCATGGATGAGCACTACTACATTCACCTGATCCATGATGGAGCCGATGATCTGGAGTGGTGCCAGGCGAACTTTGGTGAGAGCACCCTGCAGGGGGTTGAGCTGACGCGTGAGGTCGAGTTTGACCTGCCTCAATTCACCAACAGTCTGGCCCAGGCGGTCAATACGCTCTTGCGCAACCAGACCTTTGTGGAGAAGATGCCCGAAGAGGCGGCAGAGCTGCAACTGGCCTATGGCCGACTGCGGCAATTACTCAAGAAAAAGTAATTTTCGCTACCGCTCGGGGCTCCGCGCGCCCGCTACTTCATTTTTTTGCGATAATACTTCCCAGGCAGTTGCTGTATCTGCTTTTTGAGCTCCAGCCCAAAGAGAGCCACCTGAACGGTGCCGCTGGGGAGGTTTGAAGCGCGGATAAGCTCATCCACATGTTGCTCCTGGCTGCTCATACATTTGAGGAGGGCCGCTTCATCTTCGTTCAATGAGATGGTGAAGGATTCCACCGCCGTGGCCGGCAGGTTGAAGAGGAGCTCCTCAGTTCCGATTTCTTTTGTTTCTTCTTTTACTGGCGGCGGAGATTCTGGCATCGGCATTCCTGCCAGATGAGTAAAGCATTCAAATTCACTCAAGATATCCTGCACTCCTTCGCAGAGCTTGGCCCCTTCCTTAATCAATTTGTGGCAACCGCCGCTGCGAGGGGAGTCAATCCGGCCGGGGACGGCAAAGACCTGCCGGTTGAGCTCGGCGGCCATGCCGGCGGTAATGAGCGCGCCGCTTACCAGATTCGCCTCCACCACGACGGTCCCAAGTGTCATGCCGGCCACGACGCGGTTTCGTATCGGGAAGGTCTGGCGGTCGCCCGTGCGGTCCATGGGGAACTGGGAGATGAGAGCCCCGGTTTCTGCTATTTTTTCGAAGAGCCGTGCATTGCCCACCGGGTATAGATGGCAGAGTCCGTGGCCCAGGACGGCCAATGTGCGTCCCCTGGCCGAGAGGGCACCCTTATGAGCTGCCGTATCAATTCCGCCTGCCCCGCCACTGATCACGGTGATTCCCGCATAGGCCAATTGCTGGCCCAGACGGTGGGCGGTTTCCTTGCCGTAGTGGGTGGTCAGGCGCGAGCCGACGATGGCAACCGAGCTTTTATCCTGGGGCAGGAGGTTCCCCTTGACGTAGAGGAGGAAGGGGGGATTATGGATTTGGCGGAGGAGCGGCGGGTACTCTTCATCTTCGCGAATGATGACCCGGCAGCCGATGTTTTTCATCCGCTGCAGCTCGCTTTCCAGATCGACCGAGGCCTCCCAGTTGCGGATGGCGGCGGCGGTCACTTCCCCCACGCCTTGCACGCGCAGGAGGTCACTGAGGCCGGCTTTGAGGATATCTTGAGGCTCGCCAAATGTTTTGAGGAGTTGCGCCAGCGTGGCCGGTCCGACTCCGTCGATCATGTTGAGGACGATATAGGCTTCGTGCAGGGTCATGGCGGCTGGTCAATGGTTTGGATTCGGTTATTTCAGGATTGAGATGTTCTGCACGGAGAATTCCACGGTTTCCCCTTCTTGCCCGTAATAGCCGCCCCAGCCAATCCGCAGCTCTCGTATCTGGTCCAGGTCCAGCCGCGCATTGGGGTCTTTGGACCAGCCGGCCAGAAGGAAGCTGCTTATGGGGACGTAGATTTTTCTGAACTGGTTTTGGTCGCGTCCACCCAGCGTGTAGCCGGTGTGGGCCAGGTATTCGCCGGCATCGGCATCGCGCAGGACGACCAGCAGTTGCGTCGGCGTTCTTTGGGAGTCGGGTATCTTGACTTCAAAGCTCATCAGCTCGGCGCCGCTCAGGTCCATCTCTTTCACGTAGTTCAGGAAGAGATAGGTATCCACGTCGCTTTTGGTGAGGGTTGCCTGGGCGCTCACTCCGTTTTCGGCTTCGGTGAGCGTGAAGCGGACGAATTCACCGGCACCGGCTCCCGGTTTTCCCAGGGCGAGGGGCGCCACCTCATATTGCGGCAGCTCCTTCATATCGGTTTTTTGTTTCCGTTGAATCTGCCGCTCAAAAGTAAAGGCGACCGCGCTCCAGCCTTCCAGCCGGAC
>LSQX01358161.1_pt1 | contig 17127 bp, 6 predicted proteins | sample 654561 | NCBI WGS metagenome assembly LSQX01 (sample SAMN04489861, study PRJNA283612) | anaerobic digester metagenome | isolation source: 4 biogas reactors fed with cattle manure at either 37C or 55C with and... | place: Denmark: Kongens Lyngby | collected 2014
ATGTAAAGGTGGAAATAATCCCGACGAACCAATTGTTGACAATAAAAAGATATCAATTTCTACCGATTCTGTTAAAATTGATTATACTAATTTAGATGAAACGAAATTTGGATTGGAAGTTTTTACAACATTCAAAGACAATGAAAATGTAATCATTGAAAAAGGGATTTGCTACGGAGAAAAGCCAAATCCCACGCTAAAAGACAATGTTTTGTCAGCAAATAATTGGAGCAGTAAAACCCCTGAAAATTATTCTTATTATTTGTCGGAAACAGAAATTAATAAAACGTATTATTTCAGAACTTTCGCAAAAACTGATTTGGGAATTCAGTATGGAAATGAAATATCATACACGACCAATCTGCCAATTTCTTATAAAAAAATTGTAAAAAGAATTACCAATAAAAGTGCAGAATTGGAGTTTGTGATTGTAAGTGATGGTGGAAGTCCGATTTTATCAAAAGGTGTAGTGTGGAGCAAATTGCCTAATCCCACCGTAGATTTGTCTTCTAAAACGTCTATGTTATCTGAAAATCAGTCTGTTGTTAAAGCAGTTTGCACCGGTTTAGAGCCTGCAACGAAGTATTACGCGCGTTTTTTTGCCCAAAATAAAAACGGAATAAATTATAGCAACGAATTGGTATTCATTACATTAGGTGGTGTTCCTGCCGAAACTGTGACAGATATTGACGGAAATGTGTATCAGACAATTACTATTGGATATCAAACTTGGATGGTTGAAAATTTGAGAACTACACGATATAGAAACGGCGATGTGATTGAAACAACCGACCCTGTGGATAAAGATCTTTCAGGGGAATCCGATTATAAATATCAATGGCCTGCCGGTGGAGACGAATCAAATGTCGCAAAAAACGGAAGATTATATACTTGGAATGTTGTGAGTGATGAGAGAAATATTGCACCAACAGGATGGCGTGTACCGAGTTATTTTGATTTTTTGACATTAGAAGAATATCTGATTGAGAATGGATATAATTATCCGGATTCTGTTGGGAATTTTATCGGCAAATCTTTGTCTTCAACCACAATGTGGGAATCTGATAAAATTGCCGGAAATATCGGAAATGATTTGAGTTCTAACAATTATTCCGGATTTAATGCTCAGCCCGTTGGTATTCGTAAGAAAGAAGGATTTTTTCAAGTAAATCAATCCGTAATATTCTGGGCTTCCAGAATGCTGTTTCCGAGCTATAGAGATGGACTTATGAGGCAACTGAATTTTGATTATCCGGATTTTTATCGTGGCTATGCAGAATTAGATTTTGGTTGCTCTGTAAGATGTATAAAAGGTGAAAATGAGTAGAATTGCCTAAAGAATCCAATATTTTTATCTTAAAAATTTCTATAAATTCAACATAAAACAATATAAATGAGATTTGATGAACTTCCGCTTTGCGACGAGGTGCTTGACGGCTTGGATGCTATGAATTTTTCCGAAATGACTCCGGTACAGGAGCATTCAATTCCCGTGATTTTGGAAAAGAGAGATTTGATTGCATGTGCCCAGACCGGAACAGGAAAAACAGCCGCTTTTTTACTCCCCTTGATAAACAACCTGTACACGCAGCCACGTGCAGAAAATGCCGTGAATGCTATTATCATGTCTCCGACACGTGAGTTGGCGCAGCAAATTGACCAGCAAATGGAAGGATTTTCCTATTTCGTGCCGGTTTCATCGGTGGCGGTGTATGGTGGCGGTGAAGCCGCTGACTGGGACGTACAGCGTACAGGTTTACAGAAAGGTGCTGATGTGGTAATCGCCACTCCGGGGAGGTTGATTTCTCACTTAAATTTATCAGAAGTAGACCTTTCTCATGTAAAGTATTTCATATTGGATGAAGCTGACAGGATGCTTGATATGGGATTTTTTGATGACATTATGATGATTGTCAATCGATTGCCGAAAGATAGACAAACTATTATGTTTTCGGCTACGATGCCGCCAAAAATCCGTCAACTTGCTAAAACTATTTTGAAAGATCCGGTAGAAGTAAAAATAGCTATCTCACGCCCTCCTGAAACGATAATGCAAACCGCGTACATTTGCGAAGATGCACAAAAAAACGGAATTATACGCCATCTTTTTACCGATAAAACTCCTAATAAAGTTATCCTCTTTTCCGGTTCAAAACTAAAAGTAAAAGAGCTTACCCGTACGTTACGAAAAATGGGACTTTCGGTTGGAGAAATGCATTCTGATCTGGAGCAAAGGGAGCGTGACGCCATTATGCACGAGTTCAAAAATAACCGCGTCAACATGTTGATTGCCACCGATATTGTTTCGCGAGGCATTGATATTGACGACATTACATTAGTAATCAATTATGATGTGCCGTATGAAGTAGAGGACTATGTGCACCGGATCGGACGAACTGCCCGTGCAGGCGATGAGGGTATGTCAATTACGCTCGTAGCTCCAGAAGAACAATATCGCTTTAAGCAAATTGAAGATTTTTTGGAGAAAGAAATTTATAAGATTCCGATTCCGGAAGAACTTGGTGTTGCCCCCGAATATAATCCTGCCGCGTACAGAAGAAAAAAACGCACGGCCGGTGACAGAATGAAGAAAAACTTCAGAAACAGACGCTCCGGTGACAGCAAAAGACCAAGAAACAGAAGGCAAAATAAATAGACTGAGCGGCACACTCACAAGAGCTGAAAACCACACACCGAATCAAATGTAAATCGCCTATAGACAGGCGATTAGCTCTTTTCAGCCACCTCTATTTCCTCGTTTTCAATTACCCTGTTTTTATCCACGTACTCTGTTGGTGATAAGCCGTAGAATTGCTTAAACACATTCGAAAAGTGTGATAAATTTGAAAATCCAAGCGCATAAGCAACCTCAGAAATATTGATCTTATGATTTGAAAGAAGTTCTGAAGCTTTTTTCATTCGAATTGTTTTTATAAAATCCTGAGTCGATTGATTAGTCAGCTCCTTTACTTTTCTATACATATGCACGCGACTCAACCCGATACTACTCGATAAGAAATTCACGTTCAAATCGCTGTTTGAGATATTTTCATTGATTAATTTCAGAATTTTCTCAAGTAGAATTTTATCCGAAGACTTGATTGGTTCGGTTGTGATCAGCGCTTTATATTCCTCAGCTTCAAGTGGTTTTACTTCGATTCTTTTCCTGTTTTCTATCAGGCTTAAAATCCGAGTTACAAGCAAATCAATATTAAATGGTTTGACTACATAAGCGTCTGCGCCGATTCCAAATCCTTCCGCTTTTTCTTTATCAGTATTCTTAGCTGTGAGTAATATTACGGGAATATGGTTTACATTTGCATTTGATTTGATTTTTTTGCATAAAGTAAATCCGTCCATTTCAGGCATCATCACATCGCTGAGTACCAGATCCGGTTTTTCCGATAGTACAAACTCCAATGCTTCTTTTCCATTCCTGAATTGTGAAACCTTCACGAAAGCCGATAATTCAAAATTTAAGAAATTCCGAATTTCATCGTCATCCTCCACTATCGCGATACGATATTTTGTTTTGCTTTTTTGTTCCGGAACAATTTTCTCCTCAATCGGTTTAATTTCTGATTTACTTAAATTGGTTAGGGCTTTTGATTCCGAGACATCCGGAATTACAACACTTTTGTCAAATTCATTCTCTTTCAAGTGATCTTTTCCAAGCGGGAGTCGAATCACAAATTCACTTCCCGGCTCATTTTCTTTTCTTCTTGCAAAGATGATTCCGTGTGCCATTTCCACTAATGATCTGGAGAGATGAAGTCCGATTCCCGTTCCGATTTTTGTATTAGTGTAGGTGTTGTCGATTTGATAAAACCTGGAAAATATATTATCCAAATCCGATTCATCAATACCGATTCCGGTGTCTGAAACAACAATTTCAAAATAATTTCTAAGCGGAGTGATGCTATTTGAATCGAAACCGGTTGTTAGCCTGATTTCAATTTTTCCATTTTCCTGGGTGAATTTGAACGCGTTCGACAAGATATTCATCATCACTTTGTCCATATTGTTCAGGTCAATCCACACTTTTAGTTCGGGGATATCATGAATGAATCGAAACTCCATGTTTTGATTTTTTGCCGTATATTCAAAAGTCTGCATTAAATCTTCGATAAATCCGACAATATCTGTCTCTCTGAATTTAAGTTGCAATTGACCTTTGTCAATTTTTCGAATATCCATCAGTTGGTTTATCAGGCGTAGAATTCGTTTTGAATTTCTGTGCATGATTTGATACATATACAATTTTTTTGGATTTTTCTCCACCGGTATTAATTTCTCCAATGGGCTTATAATTAGACTCATAGGCGTCCTGATTTCATGTGATATATTGATGAAATACTGTAGTTTTGCCTCGTTGAGTTGTTCGACATGCTTCCTCTCCAAAATTTCATGACGGTGCTTTATTCTATCCAAAATAAAACGGGCAACACCGTAAATAAGCAGAAGCGAAAGCAGAATATAAGTCAGAATTGCTACTTTTGAAAGGTACCAGGGAGGTAAAATAATGACGGTAATCTCACGAATTTCTGAGTTCAAATCACGAAACGAAGCCATCACTTTGAGATTGTATTTTCCGTGATTGATCTTTGTAAAATGTATCCGGTTAATACCCGGGTTGGTGGTATTCCAACTTTCATTCAACCCTTCCATTTTGTAGCGATATTGGATTTGTTCGGCTACACCGAAATTAAAGGTTGAAAACTCCAAATTGAAGATATTGTCTTTATAATCGAGGAAGATTGTGTCTAAATCTGAGATAAACCGGCTTTCTCCTTTTCTCTTTTTTCCATCGTTAAAAACTTCTCTGTCACCTATATTCAGAGCAGTGACATAAAGTTTGATTGACTCTCTGTCTTCACGAATTTGCTCGGGGAAAAATGATGTCAAACCATTGATACCTCCAAAAAACACTTCACCATTTTTATTGTAATGAAACGCACCTTTTGTGAACTCATTTCCTTGTAATCCGTCCGAGCTGTAATAATTAGAAAAAGTACTGTCCACCTGATTGTATTTTGAAATACCGTTGTGGGTACTCATCCAGATATTCCCGCTCGCATCTTCTACAATTCCGCAAATCACATCACTGGAAAGTCCGTTCTCGACTGTCAATTTTCTTGAAGTCTTATTCTTATAGTCATAAATAGATAAACCTTCGGTTGTTCCAATCCAAATATTACCTTTAGAATCCTGTGTGATTGAATAGATAACCTTTCCGAGCGTTATTTTGTTGTTTTCAGAGTAATTTTTTACCTGATTTTTTTGAGTATTAATAATTGAAAAACCTTTGTGAGTGCCCACCCATACAGAACCGTCTTTATCCTGATACAGGCAGTTTATCCAGTCATTTGTGATGTATGGGAATGAGTAGTGTTTCAGGTATTTTCGGGTACTAGTATCAAAAGTAAACACGCCGCCGCCGTGTGTCCCGATCCAGAGTATGTCATTTTTGTCGATTATCATACAATTGATTTTATTGTCAAATGTAGAGTTCGATATATTGATTGGTTTCTCATTATAATAAGTACATATTCCGGTTGTTTTGTTGAAAAGTGCCAATCCGTGCAGATAAGATCCAAGCCACAAATCACCCTTCTGAGACTCTACTATTGACATGACGGTGTTCGTAATTGAGTTCGGAGAGTTTGTATGTTCAAAATGCTTAACCCTGTTTTTATGATCAAGCTGATACATGCCGTCATTGTCAGTCCCTACCCAGAGAAAATCGTTTTTGTCCTTATAAATAGAGGTTACACAGCTTGAACCAATCAGATTTTGGTTGTGATATTTATTGCCTATATAATTAAAGCGATAGGGATTGTTTCTAAGAAGAAATACACCTTTTTGAAATAGGCCAATCCAAAGGTTACCGGCTTTATCCTGAAGAATTGAATGGACTTTCACTTTTGAAAAATCAAATATAGAAGAGTTCATTTGATAATCTTCTATTCGGTTTTTTTCATAACTGAAATATTTAAGCCCTTGCCCGTCAGTTCCTATAAGCAGATTATTTTGTTTGTCGATAAAAAGACTTTTAATAGGCAGCGGGATAGGACTTTTGGCATAACTTATCGATTCAAAACTCCAATTTCCTCTGTTTAGTTTATACAGTCCGCCTGAGAGTGTTCCGACAAAAATATTTCCTCTTGAGTCCTCCACGATAGCCGAATTCTGGTTATTTCCTATTTTTCCGGATTTTACGTCAAACAAACGAATCGAACCGCTGTCAATATCATACATGCAGAGTCCGTGATTTTCCGTTCCGAGCCAAAGCTGATTATAGCTGTCTTGGAAAATATACATCAAGTGAATACTGGGGAGTTTTATATTTAGGCGCGGATCCACTTCGAATCTGGCATTTTTTTCCGGAGCGAGCTTCAAGACACCTTCGCCGGAGGTACTTATCCAGATTGTACCATCTTTGCTCTCGAAAATTGAAGTAACGTGAGGTTGAATTTCCGAATTTGCCGAATAGAGCTTCACTTCAGAAAACTGGTTTGTAGTTCGGTCAAAACGTTGTAAACCGCTGATTCCTCCTACCCAAAATCTTCCTTTAGAATCTTCAAGCTGACAACGCACGTAGTTGTTCTTTAAGGAGGTGGTGTCCTTTAAGTTGTTTTTGTAAACGGTAAATTTCATGCCGTCAAACTTATTCAATCCATCTTCCGTAGCAATCCAAATATAATCTCTCGAATCCTGATAAATATTATTTATCAAACTGTTTGATAAATCTTTATCGGTAGAGTAGAAAATTCCGGTTTGAGAAAACGTACCGTTACAAATCAATATAAATAGAACAATGAGGTGTAATAAACGTGCTTTCATGTTACAATTAGATTAGATTGCAAAAATAAACAATTTTTTTGAGATGTATCATTTTTGCAAGAAGTTGAAACATTTAAAATTTGATATGTAACATTTTCGACAGTTTATGTAGCATACATGCAAGGCGTTGAGGAACATGTTTTGTACTTTTGTAACACCAATGTAATTTGAAAGTCTTGTACTCTAAAATAATAATAAATAACATGAAAAAACACAAAAAGTATGAATTAAAAAAACAACTAAAATCTAATGTCAATTTTTCTATACAATATTATATATAGAAAATTGATCGCTTTATCAAGAAAAACAATAATTAATTAATGTCTAATGGAAAAATAATGAAAAACAAATTCATGAAAAACATCACTGATTATTTCTGTTTTAAATCAAATCAGAAGAAATCTGCTGTATTTGTACTCTTATTTGTTGCTACATTTTTCACTTCGGTTTTGGCCCAATCGGTCACTGTAAGAGGATTAGTAGTTGATGCAAGTCAGGAGTCAGTTATCGGCGCTACGGTAGTTGTGAGAGATCACAAAACAATCGGGACGCTAACGGATGTAGATGGTAGATTTACACTTACAGTACCATCCGGAAATCAGACGCTGGTAGTTTCGTATGTTGGAATGGTAACTCAGGAAGTTCCCCTGAATGGCAGAACCAATGTGCAAATTACGCTTGTAGATAAAAATCTACAGTTGGATGAAGTTGTTGTTGTCGGTTACGGCCAACAGAAAAAAGCCAGTGTGGTAGGCGCAATTACTCAAACCACAGGTGAAGTTCTTCAACGAGCAGCCGGTGTTACAAACATTGGATCGGCGCTTACCGGAAATTTACCCGGAGTAATCACCACTTCCAGCTCGGGATTGCCGGGTGAGGAAGAACCAAAAATCATCATCCGTTCCGCTACTTCGTGGAACAATACAGAACCGCTCGTTCTTGTCGATGGTGTTGAACGTCCGATGGGGTCGGTAGATATCAATTCCGTTCAGTCTATTTCTGTTTTAAAAGACGCTTCTGCAACCGCCGTTTATGGAGTGAAAGGAGCTAACGGAGTAATTCTTGTAACCACAAAACGTGGAAGCGAAGGAAATGCAAGAATCGATGTCTCTGCAAACTACACGATTAAGGCGCCCTCTATGCTGCCTAATAAATTGGACGCATACGATGCTTTAATGGCAAGAAACGTAGCCATAGAGCATGAATTAGGAACTTATCCAAGCGCATGGGACTATATTCGTCCTCAAAGTTTTATAGAAAAATATAGAAATCCTCTTACCCCGGAAGAAGCTGAACGCTATCCGAATGTGGATTGGCAAAGAGCTCTATTCAAAGATTTTACAACTTCATATAACGCGAACTTAAGTGTAAGCGGAGGAACAAGTTTTGTAAAATATTACAATTCAGTAGACTTTGTTCACGAAGGTGATATTTTCAAAGTCTGGGATAACGGGAGAAATTACCAGTCCGGTTACGGATATAATCGGGTAAACGTACGTAGTAACTTGGATTTCAATCTTACCCCAACTACATTATTCAAAGTAAATCTTTCCGGTTCAAACGGTGTAAAGAAAAGCCCCTGGGGGCAGTCAAACTCATCCGATTGGGCTGTAGCTCAGCAATGGGCTGGTGCATATAATATCGCGCCGGATGTTTTCTATCCAAAATACTCAGATGGCTCCTGGGGATATTATCCTGATATCTCAAATGTGAGCAACTCGGCTCGAGTTCTCGGAATTGCCGGATTTATGACTACCACCACTACTACCATTAACACGGATTTCGTGTTGGAGCAAAAACTTGACTTTATCACCAAGGGATTAAGTGCGCGTGGAGCTATTTCATGGGATAACATGTTCGTGGAAGGTAATCGCGGAGTGAATGACTTATTCAACGATGCTCAGGAAAAATGGATTAATCCGCTGACGGGTGTGGTTACCTACAAGAAAGAATACGACAATAATAATAAATTCGACTTTATGCAGGGCGTGATGTGGACTACGCAAGCCGGCTCGGTAAATAATGGTATGACACAACGCCATTTGAACTATCAGGCGCAGCTCTATTGGGGACGCGAGTTTGGATTACACGATGTGACTGCAATGGGACTTTTAAGCCGTGAAGAACGAGCCAGAGGTTCTGAAATTCCACGTTATCGTGAAGACTGGGTATTTAGAGCCACGTATAATTATGGCGGAAAATACTTTATTGAATACAACGGCGCTTACAATGGAACAGAAAAATTTTCACGCGAAAACCGCTTTGCGTTCTTCAATTCCGGAGCAATCGGCTGGATGATTTCTGAAGAGCAATTTATGAAATCACTGACCTTCCTCGATATGCTGAAGCTGAGAGCTTCTTACGGAGAAATTGGGGACGACAATGTTTGGGCTCGCTGGATATATATGACTCAGTGGGGCTATGGAGGGCAATCTTCTTTAGATTTGAATCAAGGAACCAGTCCATACGTCTGGTATCGCGAATCATCAGTTGGAAATCCCGATATTAAATGGGAAACATCAAGGAAATTCAACTTCGGTGTAGATTACGCGATTTTTAAAGGTTTATTTGCAGGTAATGTTGAAATATTTAAAGACAAACGTCTTGATATCCTTGTAGGTGGTGGTGATAGAGCTATTCCATCCTATTTTGGTACAGCTCCGGCAATGGCTAACCTTGGAGAAGTTGAATCTTCCGGTTTTGAGGTAGAATTGCGGGTGAATAAAGTCTTGCCAAATCAGCTCAGACTGTGGGCAAATATGAACATGACCCACGCCAAAAATAAAATTTTGATAAAAAGTGACCCGGAATTACTTCCAGCTTACCAAAAGCAAGCAGGATACAGCATTGGGCAAACACGTTCGCATCTCGATGCGGGATATATGAATACTTATGACCAGATATATGGTAGCCCGATTCACAATACGAATGACACGTATAAAATGCCGGGTAACTATTATATCATTGACTTTAATGGAGATGGAGTAATTGACAACGAAGACTCCGCGCCAATAGGATTCCCCGAAAGTCCTCAAAATACGTACAACTCCACAATGGGATTTGAATGGAAAGGATTTAGTGGTTTTATACAGTTTTATGGTGTTACCAACGTAACCCGCGTAGTTCCTTTGACGAGCTTTGGAAGTAATCTGAATACAGTTTACGATATGGGAACCTGGTGGTCAAAAGACAATCCGAACGCTGATGTAACTATTCCGCATTGGTTGGCTAAATCCGGATACAATAACGGAACACAATTCTTATTTGATGGTTCGTATATCCGATTGAAAAATGCTGAAATCGCTTATACATTCGATAGAGATGTAGTTGGCAGATTTGGGTTTCATACACTTAAAGTGTTCTTGAACGGAAATAACTTGTGGGTTTGGTCCAGAATGCCTGATGACCGCGAATCTAACTTTGCCGGTGCAGGAAACCAAGGAGCTTATCCTACGATGAGACGTTATAATTTAGGAGTAAGATTTACCTTATAATTACGATATAGAAATGAAAAAGACATATAAAATATATTTAATGACTGCCCTCCTTTTCTTTGTTTTCGGAAACTATTCATGTCTTTCATACTTGGATAGAGAGCCGGAATCAATTGTTGCTGAAGGAGAAGCATTTAAGAATTTCACCAATTTCCAGGGATTTATTGAGGAAATATACAACTGTATTCCTGATAAACAAAAACACTATTGGACAACTTCCTGGAATTGGGGTGATGATGAAATAATGAACACGGAAGGTGACTGGCATATGGTTCACCAGATTGATATTGGTAATTTCTGGGGATGGCAAGCCGGAAGATTAGCTCAGGCAGGTTGCTGGTTGGATAAACCAAATACAAACCCGACTTCTAATGATAAATTCGATCACGCACTTTGGCCGCACGCATGGTATTCTATTCGGAAAGCAAATATCGGCCTCGAAAATTTAGATAAGTTAATCGAAGCTACTCAAGAAGAGAAAGATCTAATTGCCGGACAGCTTTATTTCTTCAGAGCTTGGTGGCATTTTGAACTGATGCAGTTTCTCGGAGCTTTACCTTATGTAGATGTAGTGCTTTCCTCTACTGATAAACTGACATTACCACGTCCGTCGTATCAGGAAGCAGCCGATAAAGCCGCTATGGATTTTGAAAAGGCAGCTCAATTACTGCCGATCGACTGGGATAATACAACTGTAGGAAGAAATACAGTAGGAAAAAACCAGCTCAGAATCAATAAAATAATGGCACTTGGCTATTTGGGTAAAAATTATTTATGGGCGGCAAGTCCATTGATGAAAAATGGTCCTCAGACAGGTGGCGCAAATGCCTATAATTACGATACAGAGTATGCAAAGAAAGCTGCGGAAGCATTTGGCCAACTTTTGAGCTTGGTTGAGAGTGGACAGACGCAATATGCATTGGCAGAATACAAGTACAAAGATATTTATAATCATGTAAGATCTACAGATGCTGTTTCCTGCTTCTCAGATATTTTTTATACTACCGGACAAAACTGGTTAATGCCGGGTTCTACCGAAGCTATTTTCAGAGGGTCTTCAACTGACTTCAACGGAAGTAACTGGAATACTACAAAAACGTTTGGACCCAAAGTAAATGGATTGGTAGAGCATGACAACCAGATTCACCACCCAACGGCAAACTATGTTGAGTTTTATGGCATGGAGAATGGAATGCCGTTGAACGATCCGAACTCCGGATACGACCCGAATCAGCCTTTCAAAGGCAGAGATCCAAGGTTCTATCATGACATTGTGTTTGATGGTTTCAAATATGTAAACTCCACAATGCCCGCAAGCGAAGAGTTTTTGCGTCACACAAGCCTATATACCGGCGGTATAATGCGTAGTGATCAAAACGGAAGTCGTACAGGATATTTTATCCAGAAATTAGTGCCTCATACGGCTAATAAGTACGATGGAGCTTACAACTGGGGTGGAAGTCTTCACGTTTACCTTCCCTATATGAGATTGGGAGACATCTATTTGATGTATGCAGAAGCGTGTGCAGCCTTTGGCGGAGCAAAAGGAAAATCCTCTAACTTCGGAAAAGATGCTGAAGCTGCGATCAATACGCTGCGTGACAGAGTAGGAGCAGGACACGTAAGTGCAACCTATACCTCTGACAATAAGAAGTTTATGGATGAAGTGAGAAGAGAACGCGCCGTTGAATTATCCTTCGAAGGATTCCGTTTCAACGACTTACAACGCTGGTTACTTTTGACAGAATATCCCTACAATGTAAAGACATCGCACGAATTTGATCGCGTTGAAGATGATAACTTCTATAGAGAAAACGATCCGAGAGAAGCTCGTGTAACAAACCTGAGGGAAAAAGTTATTCTTACACGTCAATTTGATTCGAAGCATTACTGGTTCCCGCTGAAAGTATCGGATACTTCACTTTATCCTGAATTCGGACAAAATCCGGGATGGTAATCTTGTAAGTAATATAAATTTGAAATTATAAAAAATCATACAATGAAATACATACAATCAAAATTCATTTTACTTGTTGTCATTGCACTTATTCCAGTTTTGTTAAGTGCCCAAGCAGCTTCGGAAAATGAAACACTTTCACTGAATAACCCGAAAGATTCGATGGTGCAAGTTGCATTTCGCAAGGTTTCGCAAGACAATCTATTAGGAGGTGTTTCCGTTTTGAACTATGAGGAATTGACAAAAAGAAACTACAATACATACAGTTTAGACAATATGCAGGGCTACGTGGGAGGCTTTAACGGAGCATCGCTCTGGAGTATGGGCTCGTACTTAGTACTCGTTGATGGAGTTCCGCGTGATGCTAACAATGTGCTTCCTACTGAAATTGAGCAAGTTTCATTCCTGAAAAGCGCTTCATCGGTAGTTCTTTATGGCAGCCGTGCTGCAAAAGGTGTGGTTCATATCACCACTAAAAGAGGTATAGCTCAACCGCTCAAAATTACAGGACGAGTTAATACCGGATTTAATGTGCATAAAAGCTATCCAAAGTACTTGGGATCAGCAGAATATATGACGCTGTACAATGAAGCTCGAGAAAACGATGGACTTGGCAAGCTCTACAGTGATGAGGAGATTTACAACTTCTCAACCGGAGAAAATCCTTATCGTTATCCGAATATTCATTTTTACTCTTCCGATTATATCCGAAAATTCAACAACCGCACTGACGCGACTGCTGAAATTTCAGGTGGAAATGATTTTGCAAGATTTTACACCAATATCGGATATTACCGTCAGAACGATTATCTAAAATTTGGAAATGCAAAAAACAACAGCACTGACCGCTTGAATATAAGAGGTAATATTGATATGACAATATCAAAACATATCAGTGCTTACGTAAACTCGAACGCAACTTTTTATAATGCAAGCTCTGCTAAAGGAAACTTTTGGGAAGCTGCCTCTACTATGCGTCCAAACAGATTTTCTCCATTGATTCCAATCAGCTACATTAATCCAATGGATGAAGCTTCTCTGACATTAATCAGAAACAGTCATCAAATTGATGGACAGTATTTCTTGAGCGGGACTCAGGCAGAACAAACCAATGTTTTTGGTGATATCTATGCTGCCGGAAATGGCAAATGGACAAGCCGTCAGTTTCAATTTGACACAGGACTCGAATTTGATTTGGAAAGAGTACTGAAAGGACTTTCATTCAATACCCAGTTAGCAATTGATTATGCTACTACGTATAATACTTCTTATGATAATACATATGCCATATTTGCACCTACATGGTCTAATTACAACGGTAAAGATGTAGTGTCAAGCATTACAAAGTTTAACAACGACAGGAAACCGGGAACTCAAAATATAGGTGGAAGTACCAACAGACAGACGTTGTTATTTACCGGACAATTTAATTATGTCAATTCGATTGACGGAATCCACAACTTCAACGCGATGCTTTTGGGGAATGTTTATCAGTTGACTCGTTCACAAGAGTATCACAGAGATGGTAACGCGAATCTTGGGCTTTTACTCGGATACGATTACATGAAAAAATACTTCGTGGAATTCAGTGGCGCGCAAGTACAGTCTGCGAAATTACCACCCGGAAACCGTGGAGCGTTTTCGCCTTCACTAACGCTGGGCTGGAATCTGAGCAATGAAGATTTTCTCGCCAATACTGCTGTTGACGATTTGATGCTGAGTGTATCGGGAAGTATCTTGAATACCGATTTGGACATTCCTGAATATTATATGTACGAAGAACAATTTGACCAGGCAAACGGTGCATGGTGGGGCTGGAAAGATGGTAATAGTGAGCGTTCTACAAATTCTTTGCGTGGAGGAAATCCTAATTTGGATTACATCAAAAGAAAAGAGTTCTCCGCTAATTTGAGAGCATCATTGTGGGAAAGATTGCTGACAATTGATGCATCTGTATTTATGAATTCAGTAGAAGGTTTAGTTGTAAGACCGAGTACTATTTTCCCTAATTACTTCTTTACATACTATCCTGAAGCATCGTTTATTCCATACTTTAACTTTAACAATAATCAACACAGCGGTTTTGATTTCAGCGTAAACCTGAACAAAAATCTTGGTGAAGTTGACTTGTCTTTTGGAGTAAATGGCACTTACTATGTAACGAAAGCTACGAAAAGGGATGAGAACTTTGAATTTGACTATCAGAACAGAGCAGGAAGACCGATCGATGCGATTTTCGGACTTGAAAGCTTAGGATTCTTTAGCGATGAAACAGACATTGCAAGTCATGAAAATCAAAAATTTGCTGAAGTTGCTCCTGGTGATATCAAGTACAAAGATCAAAACGGAGATGGCGTTATTGATGAAAAAGACGAGGTTTATCTTGGTCGCGGTGGCTGGTACGGACTTCCATTCACAATGGGCGTACACTTCACGGCAAAATGGAAAAACTTAACTTTCTTTGCTATGGGAACCGGAGGGTTTGGAGCTAACGCGATGAAAAACAACTCTTACTACTGGGTTTACGGTGATAGAAAATATTCTGAAATCGTACGTGACAGATGGACTGAAGCCACAAAAGAAACAGCTTCCTATCCAAGACTGACAACTCAGAGCGGTGCCAATAACTTTAGAAATTCAGATTTCTGGATGTATAAAAATGATCGATTCAGCATAGGAAAAGTTCAGATTACTTATGATGTACCGAAGCACTTGTTGCAAGATTTCTTCATGAAAGAAATTTCAGCTTATGTAAGCGGTTCCAATCTGCTCACTATTTCCAATGTAAGCAAAATCTTGGAAATGAACGTAGGAAGCGCGCCACAGACACGTTTTTATAATATCGGACTGAAAGCAACATTCTAATTCAAAAAAAGTAACAAATCATGAAAAATATTATAAATAAAACAGTAAAACTATTGGCAGTCGTGATGCTTTTGTCATTCGTAGCGTGTGAAGATGTATTTTCACCGGCTATCCAAAACACACGCGGTATCGATGCTATGTACAAAGAGCCGGTCTATGCGCAAGGTATTTTGGCAAACGCATACATTCTTCTACCTTATTCTGCCAATCCGAACAGCGATGTAGCTACAGATGATGCTGTTTCCAATGACATCTCAAATAACTACAGATTGATGGCCGGAGGTGCCTGGTCATCCGTAAACAATCCAATGTCGCAATGGCAGGGAAGAAGAAACGCCATTCAGTATATCAATATTTTCTTGGAAAATACCGATAAAGTAGAATGGAGTACTGAAGAGATAGTCAGAAAATTATATAACAACCGGTTAAAAGGCGAAGCTTATGGCTTAAGAGCAGTACAGATGTACCACTTGCTCCTCAGTCACGGCGGCTGGACGAATGATGGAAAATTAATGGGAGTACCTAATCTTCTGTTACCTGAAGATGCTACGTCTAACTTTAATATTCCAAGAAATACCTTTCAGGAGTGTATTGACCAGATATTCAGCGATGTGGAAAAAGCAGTAGAATTATTGCCTTTAGATTACGGCGATGTGGGTTCAGATGCTGCAATTCCCGCAAAATTCCAAGCTTTAGGAGTTACAAGACACGGTGACTATAACCGTGTAAATGGTGACATAATGAAGGGTAGAATGACAGGCAGGATCGCGGAGGCTATTCGTGCTCAGGCTGCACTATTAGCGGCAAGTCCTGCCTATAGTGAAGGGACAAACATAACCTGGCAAGATGCTGCAAAACACGCATCAACCGTACTTGACAGAATTAACGGACCTTCAGGATTGGATCCAAACGGAGGTACCTGGTATGCAAATACAGCGGAAATAGGCGCGTTGACAGGAGGTGCGAACCCAGCGGAAATTATCTGGAGAAGTGATAAATCAAATTCAGCAGATGGTCCGGGAATCGAATTGGAAAGAAATAATTTCCCGCCATCAATTTACGGACAGGGACGAGTAAATCCTACACAAAATTTAGTGGATGCGTTTCCTTCATTAAACGGATATCCGATTGACGACACAAACAGCGATTACAGTGAGGATGAACCTTACAATAATCGGGATCCGCGACTTGCTAAATACATCGTTTTGAATGGTTCGACCGCAGGTCCGAATACCAGTACAATTACTACCGGAACATACGGAACGAACAACGATGCTATCAATAAAGAAGCCGGTCAATCTACCCGTACAGGATATTATATGCGAAAATTGCTTCGTCAGGATGTAAATCCGAATCCACAGTTTAATACTGCTCAGTTTCACTATACCGCTCGTATTCGCTACACGGAAATTTTCTTAAATTACGCGGAAGCGGCAAACGAAGCTTACGGACCGACCGGAAAAGGCACACATGCCTACAGTGCTTACGATGTGGTGAAAGCCATTCGCGCACGTGCCGGCGTAGGAGCTACTAACAATGATGCATACCTTGAAAGTATAAAAGGTGATAAAGAAAAAATGCGTGAGCTTATCAGAAACGAACGCCGTCTCGAACTTTGCTTTGAAAATAAAAGATTCTGGGATTTGCGCCGCTGGAAAGCGAATCTGAATGAAACAGCCTTAGGCGTAAGCATCGAAAGGCAGGGTGACGGAACACTTATATATACACCACTCAATGTGGAAAACAGAGTTTACGCGGATTATATGTATTACGGGCCGATTCCTTATGATGAAACTCGTAAATGGTCTAACTTAGAGCAAAATAAAGGCTGGTAACAGACTTATTTTTCATGTAAAATTTATAAAAAAAACATACAGATGAAAAAGATAAAAATATTTTCAATACTGTCCGCGGTAATTTTATCGCTGCTGGTTTCTTCCTGTCGGAATCAAGATGTCGAATTCCCTG
>LSQX01257284.1_pt1 | contig 17121 bp, 17 predicted proteins | sample 654561 | NCBI WGS metagenome assembly LSQX01 (sample SAMN04489861, study PRJNA283612) | anaerobic digester metagenome | isolation source: 4 biogas reactors fed with cattle manure at either 37C or 55C with and... | place: Denmark: Kongens Lyngby | collected 2014
TACCACTGCGGAGTGGTAGTTCAGTTGGTTAGAATACCGGCCTGTCACGCCGGGGGTCGCGGGTTCGAGTCCCGTCCACTCCGCCAGAGTACACCAAGCCTTTGTAATTTTTTTACAAAGGCTTTTTTGTTGCCTACAAAAATCTTCACCCACATACTACTCCATGGTATAACTACCAATACTAGGCTTAGTAAAAATAGGTTACATTGCTAGACCACAATTAAAAACCATTTGGAGGTTTACCTCATGCATAAGAAATTATTAGTGGCGGCTCTATCCGCCGCCCTATTTGTTCCTTTAGCAGCGCAATCCAAAACATTGCGTTGGGCCAGCCAAGGCGATATTTTAACTCTAGACCCTCACGCTCAAAATGAGGGTCTTAATATTGCCGCAAGCAGCTACGTTTATGAACCACTAGTTCAATACGACAAGGACTTCCAAATCACGCCAGCCTTAGCGACTGAGTGGGAGACACCATCTGACACGCTTTGGCGTTTTAAAATTCGTGAGGGTGTTAAGTTTCACGATGGCTCCGACTTTACCGCCGAGGATGCTGCTTTTTCTATACAGCGCGCCATGGCCCCAACCTCCAACTTTAAAGCTTATGTCAACGGCATTAAGGAAGCTCGTGCTGTAGAGCCTTATATCTTAGAGATTGAGTTAGAGGGTGCTAACCCTGTTTTACTACGTCAACTGACTAATGTCTTTATGATGAGCAAGGCTTGGTCTGAAGCGAACAACACGACAGTACCTCAGGATTTTACCAAAAAAGAAGAAACCCATTCTGCACGCAATGCCATGGGTACCGGTCCTTATAAGCTAGTATCACGCGAGGTTGACATTCGCACCGAATACACCGAGCACGATGATTGGTGGAATAAAGCTGACAAAGTAGGTAATGTGACCAACATCGTCTATACACCTATTAGCCAAAATGCAACGCGCACCGCTGCCCTCCTCTCTGGCGAGATTGATTTTGTACTTGACCCGCCAGCACAGGATCTTGAGCGCATTAAGCGTCAAGCCAAAATTGTAGAGGGTAACGAGTACCGCACAATTTATATTGGTTTAGATCAAAAAAGTGATGAGCTTAAATACAGCACGTTAAAAGGTAAAAACCCGTTTGCTGATCAACGCGTACGTGAGGCACTATACCTAGCCATCGACACAGAGGCCATTAAGCGCTCGGTCATGCGTGGCTCTTCTGCCCCGACCGGCACCATGGTTGCACCACAGGTTAACGGCTGGAGCGAAGACTTAGCTCAACGTCCTAAACCAGATGTAGACAAAGCGAAGGCTTTAATTGCTGAGGCAGGCTTTGAACCAAATGAAATCAACTTTACCTTAGACTGTCCTAATAACCGCTATATCAATGACGAGGCAATTTGCCAAGCGATCGTTGCAATGTGGGCTCGTATTGGTGTCGACGCCAGTTTAAACTCTATGCCGCGTGCGACGTACTTCCCTAAAGTGCAGTCTTATGACACCAGCGCTTATTTATTCGGCTGGGGAGTCCCAACCTTTGATGCTCTGTACACTTTACAAAGCCTGCTACACAGCAAGGGTGAGGGTGCCGATGGTTCATTTAACTTTGGTAACTATGAAAATGCTAAGGTTGATAAACTCATCGACACAGTAAAAACTGAAACCGATGAAGCCAAGCGTAATGACGCCATTCATCAGGCGCTCAAAATTCACGGTGAGGAATTTGGCCATTTACCTATTCACGACCAAGTGATTCCTTGGGGTATGGCTAAAAACGTCGATGTTGTCCACCGCGCAGATAATCGCTTAACTGTAGAATGGGTAGTCATTAACGACTAGCGTCATTTTATTTATTAAGTAGTCATAATTAACTCTCAATAATGAGCAATTAAGTCTTAGCCGGTTTTACTGGTTAGGACTTGCTCTATTTGCACCTATGCTTGTCTTTCTTCTTCGCCGCGTTTTGCAGGCTATTATTGTGATGTTGGTCGTCACCTTATTGGCATTTCTCCTCTTTCGCTATGTTGGTGACCCAGTTACCATTATGCTTGGACAAGATGCCACTGATCTCGACCGTCAATTACTTCGTCAAAGTCTTGGCCTAGATCAATCGGCTCTGCTACAGTTTTGGAATTTTCTACAAAATGCTGTTCAGGGTGAGTTTGGTTTGTCCTTACGCCAAGGCCAAAGTGTGTCTGAGCTGATTAAGGATCGCTTACCGGCCACGGTTGAACTCTCAGTCATTGCGGCCTGTCTTGCCCTATTTGTCGGCTTGCCTTTAGGTGTCTATACGGCACTCAAACGCAACTCATGGATTTCACAAGCCATTCTGTCTTTTTCCTTGTTAGGTATTTCCTTACCGACCTTTTTAATCGGTATTTTATTAATACTTATCTTTTCAGTCCATTTAGGTTGGCTGCCAAGCTACGGTCGTGGTGATGTCGTAAAAATAGGTTGGTGGAGTACTGGCTTATTAAACTGGGATGGCATTAAGCATCTGATTCTACCGTCAATTACCCTTTGCTTATTCCAATTGACCTTGATTTTGCGTTTAGTGCGTTCAGAAATGCTTGAGGTATTAAGAGCCGATTACATTAAATTTGCTCGCGCCCGTGGCCTGACACAAAAGTCCATTCACTTCGGTCATGCCTTGAAAAACACCATGGTGCCAGTGATTACTATTACTGGTCTACAGCTAGGCGGCATTATTGCCTTCTCGATCGTTACTGAGACCGTCTTCCAGTGGCCGGGTATGGGTTTACTCTTTATACAAGCAGTACAGTTTGCTGACGTACCGGTTATGGCCGCTTATTTATGCCTAATCGCCTTAGTTTTTGTCAGTATTAATCTGATCGTTGATTTACTTTATTTTGTGGTTGACCCACGCCTACGCGTGAATATCAACCGCTCGGGAGCATAAAAAGATGAATGCTCTAAAACGTTTTTGGGACAGCGACATTGCTTGGTCATGGCGCCATTCGCCAACGGCAATGTTTGGCACCATCGTCACTATTATTTTATTTATCGGCGCCTTTGGTGCACCGCTACTAGCACCTCACAATCCCTTTGATTTGGCATCTATTGATTTATTTGACGCACTTCTACCGCCTGCTTGGGAGAGTGATGGCAAGCTGACCTATCTATTAGGCACTGACAGCCAGGGTCGAGATCTATTTTCTTCCTTGCTGTATGGCACTCGCATATCGCTATTTATCGGCTTTGCTTCGGTTATCTTAGCCATGCTGATAGGTATCTTACTTGGGCTTATTGCAGGCTATGCTGGCGGTCGTACAGAGGCTCTAATCATGCGAGTAGCTGATGTACAGTTATCATTCCCTGCTATCTTAATTGCGCTTTTAATTGATGGCGTAGCACGCGCTATGGTACCTCAACACATGCTGGAAAGTATTTCATTTCCCGTACTCATTGGTGCAATTGCACTAGCTGGCTGGCCACAATACGCCCGAACTGTACGTGGCTCAACCATGGTTGAAAAAAACAAAGAGTATGTCCAAGCCGCTAAGGTTATTGGCGTTTCAGGCCCACGTATTATGATGACCCATGTGTTACCTAATGTCATAGGACCGGTATTGGTATTAGCAACAGTCCATTTAGCTACAGCTATTATCACTGAAGCCACCCTCTCTTTCTTAGGCGTAGGTGTACCACCTACTTCACCCTCACTGGGCACCTTAATCCGTGTCGGTAACGACTTCCTATTCTCCGGTGAGTGGTGGATCACTATTTTCCCCAGTGTAATGTTGGTGCTTTTAGTGCTATCGGTTAACTTATTAGGTGATTGGCTGCGTGACGCGCTCAATCCTAAACTGAATTAGGCTTAAGAATATGAGCTTATTATTAGAAGTAAAAAATCTTAATGTAGAATTTCCTACTAGACGAGGTGTATTAAAAGCACTTGATAATGTGTCTTTTAATATTAGTCGCGGTGAGGTATTGGGTGTAGTTGGTGAGTCAGGTGCAGGTAAATCACTTACCGGCTCCTCTATTATTGGTTTATTAGACCCCCCAGGACGTATTAGTAACGGTGAAATTCATCTAGATGGCAAGCGCATTGACAATTTAAACGCTAAGGAAATGCGTAAGGTACGTGGTCGTGAGATTGGTGCTATTTTTCAGGACCCTCTGACCTCTCTAAATCCACTCTACACCGTAGGCTATCAGATTGTAGAGACTATTCAAACCCACCTTAACTTGACTCATAAGCAGGCTAAAGAGCGCGCTATTGAGCTATTGGAGTCTACCGGCATACCTGCCGCCCGTGAGCGTATTGACCATTATCCACACCAGTTTTCTGGCGGTATGCGTCAGCGCGTTGTCATTGCCTTAGCACTAGCAGCTGATCCAAAGTTAATTGTGGCAGATGAGCCAACCACTGCGTTAGACGTATCAATTCAAGCGCAAATCATTGATTTACTCAAAAAACTCTGTAAGGAAAACGGTACATCAGTGATGCTAATTACTCACGATATGGGCGTCATTGCTGAAACGGCCGATCGTGTCGCAGTCATGTATGCTGGTCGTATCATTGAAATTGGTCCGGTCCAGCAAGTCATTCAAAACGCACTTCATCCATATACCAATGGGTTGATGCGCTCAATTCCGACCCTTGACCCAACAATCCACGAATTAGAGCAAATCCCCGGCAGCATGCCACGCCTCAATGCTATCCCTAAAGGCTGTGCCTTTAATCCGCGTTGTCGCGAGGTATTCGATAAGTGTTTAGTAGCGCGTCCCGACTTAATCCCGCATGGAGAGCGTCAGGTCGCCTGTTGGTTACATGAGGAGGTAAAGGCATGAGCCAACAACCTTTAATTGAAGTTAAGCAGATTGCACGTCACTTCGACGTCTCACCGCCTTGGCTAGAGCGCGTTATTTATCGCCGGCCTAAAGTCCTTTTACGTGCTGTAGATGACGTCAGCTTCACGCTTAATAAAGGCGAAACCCTTGCCCTAGTGGGTGAGTCTGGTTGCGGCAAATCGACTGTTGCTCGTTTGTTGACCGGCCTATACGGCCTTAGCAATGGCAGTATTAAGTTTGATGGTCAAGAGCTGTCGATGATGAATAAGCAGCAAAGCCAGCAAATGCGTCGCCGCTTGCAAATGATTTTTCAAGACCCCTATGCCAGTTTAAATCCGCGTTGGCGTGTTGGACGCATTATTGCTGAGCCCTTGCGTACTCACAGTAAGCTTTCAACAGCAGAACAAAAAATACGTGCTGGTGAACTCTTAGAACAAGTTGGTTTAAGCGCTTCCGATGTCAATCGCTATCCACACCAATTCTCCGGTGGCCAGCGCCAGCGTATTTCCATTGCTCGTGCTTTGGCCTTAAACCCTGAGTTTATTGTCTGTGATGAGCCAACCTCTGCTTTGGACGTTTCAGTGCAAGCTCAAGTCCTTAACTTGATGAAGAAGTTGCAAAAAGAATTGGGCTTAAGCTATTTGTTCATTTCTCATAACCTAGCCGTGATTCACCATATGGCCGATCGCGTAGGTGTCATGTACTTAGGGAAGATCGTTGAAATCGCTTCACGTGACGAGCTGTTTAGCAAACCGCGCCATCCCTATACCAAAATGCTCTTAGGGGCCATTCCTGATATGAGCGGTAGCGGCAAGCGCCGTGTGCAAGTAGCCGGTGAAGTGCCAAACCCCTTAAATCCACCATCCGGCTGTACCTTCCATCCACGCTGTCCACTAGCCAACGAGCGTTGTCGACAAGAGGTTCCTGAACTGTTAGAGTTCCAAGGAATCCAGATTGCCTGTCATGCCGTCCATGAAGGTCGCGACAGCTAAAAACTATGTGACTTGATGGCATAAGTATTGCAAAAAGTGCTTATGCCATTTCTCTAAAACCTTCCATTGTTTCATTTTTAGAAACAAACTATTAGAAAAATACTACTCCTCAGCAGCGCTGTCTTTTGTTATAACTAGATAACACGAACTTATCAAAAGGAATCATCATGGGTATTTTAGTTAATGGTACTTGGCAAGAAACAGATCTCATTAAAAACAAAAAGGACGGTAAATTTAACCGCCCGGATTCACCCTTTAGAGACTGGATCACCGCCGAGGGAAACCCTGGCCCCGAGGGACAGAAAGCCTATCCAGCAGAAAAAGGTCGATACCACCTCTACGTCAGTTTAGCCTGTCCTTGGGCCCATAGAGTCCTAATTGTTCGTGCTCTTAAAGGTCTGGAGGATATGATTAGCGTCTCTGTGGTGCATTGGTACATGGGCGCACAAAGCTGGAACTTTGAAGATGGTGCTGGCGTGATTAAGGATCCAGTATTTGACGCAAAGTACCTACATGAAATTTATAGTTATGCTAAGCCGGACATGAGCGGCAAAGTCACCGTACCGGTGCTTTTTGATAAAAAAGAAAAGAAGATTGTTAATAACGAGTCCTCTGATATCATCCGCGTATTTAATCATGCGTTTGATGAGCTCGGCGCCCTACCCGGTGATTACTACCCCACCCCCTTACGTGGTGAAATTGACGAAATTAACGAGCGCATTTATCACTCTCTCAATAACGGCGTTTATAAATGTGGCTTTGCAACGACACAAGAGGCTTACGAAGAAGCATATACCCCACTTTTTGATACCCTAGACTTTTTAGAGGATGAGTTAGGTCAAGCAGACTACCTTGTAGGGAATCAATTAACTGAGGCTGATATTCGCTTATTTACCACCTTAGTACGCTTTGACTCAGTCTACTACAGTCACTTTAAGTGTAATAAAAAACGGATTCAAGACTATCCTAATCTACATCGCTTTGTAGAGCGCTTTATGAGCAATCAAAAAATTGCTGCGACCGTAGATTTTCATCATATTAAGCATCACTACTACGGCAGCCATAAACAAATTAACCCCAGCGGCGTCGTACCTGTCGGCCCCGATGTGATGTACTAATAACTATTCCTTATATATTAATGCCTAGAATATGATTATTCTAGGCATTTCAATTCGTAGCATGCACACTTGTACTATCAATTTTAATGTGATTCATATAAGCTTAAATGATGGTATTAACTTTCTTTTGAAGCAGAGTGATGATCAATTGGCTTTTAACACATTGGCAAAATATTTTATTTGTCATATGGTCAGTGTATTTGGTAGTTTTGGTAGGCACCATTCTCTTACAGAAGCGTAACCCTATTTCCTCCTTGGCATGGATATTATCACTTGCCCTCATACCCGTCGCCGGTCTATTTATCTACCATTTCTTTGGTCCCAGAAAAATTGAAAAACAAAAAATGTCGCGTGCCCAAAAGCGACTATTTGTCCATCGACAACAAGAGATTTGGAAAAATAAAATTGAGCCGACAAAATTAAAAGATAGGCATTTACCTATCATTAGCCTGATCCGCCAGATCACCAATATGCCACCCACCTACACCACAGCCTATGAGATTTACTCTGGTGGTGAGGAGACATACTCAGCTATCTTCAAATCAATTGAAGAGGCCACCGAATATATCCTGCTTGAGTACTATATTTTTGCGCCTGACCAAACTGGCACAGCACTACGCGATCTCCTCATCAAAAAGCTCAATGCTGGTCTCAAGGTCTTTCTATTAGTTGATAGTATGGGCTCCATCAAACTATGTCGCAGCTTTATGAAGGACTTTGAAGACGCTGGTGGGCATTTATGCTACTTCCATAAAATTGGTTGGGGTGGTGTCTCCTCATTGATAAACTTTAGGAATCACCGAAAAATTGTCATTTGCGATGGAGTAGTTGCTTTTACCGGCGGTGTAAATATCACTGACACACAAGACCTACGGCTAGACCCCAATGCTTATCACGATGTACATATGCGCTTTGAGGGCCCCATTGTTGAGTGGTTTGAAACTGTTTTTACAGAGGATTGGCACTATTCAAATCGCAACGCTGAGGAGCTTCTGCTCTACCTCAAGGGCAAAAGTGACGAACGCTTGCTACGACAAAGAGAGCAGGTAGAGCAGCTCACCGACAACACAAAAATACGCTCCTTGTCCATGCAACTTATCCCTTCTGGACCTGATAATGAGCTAGCGCCAATTTTACGGGTCATGGTAGAGGCGATGCACATGGCTCAACACCGTATTTACCTCACTACACCCTACTTTGTACCTGATCAATCTGCGCTTTTTGCCCTAACCTCTGCCGCATTACGAGGGGTTGATGTTAAGGTGCTAGTCCCTAAAAAGACCGATACTTATATCGTTGGCAAGGCCGCTCAGTCTTGGTACGAGGATCTGATAAAATGCGGCATCGAGGTATACACCTACATGCCACGAATGCTACATACTAAAACAATGATAGTTGATGATGATATTAGCTTCATCGGCAGTACCAACTTTGACTACCGCAGCTTTTACCTCAACTTTGAGTTATCAGTAATTAGCTACAGTAAAAAAATCAATCAGAGCTTAAGCGACGAGTTTTACCAAACACTAGAGCAATCCGAACTATTCGCATTAACGCCATTACCACTCAAAGAACGTCTAATTCAGGCCTCAGCACGCTTACTATCACCTATTTTATAAAACCATCATTTATCCATGACTAACACATCAATACAGTCTCCGCACTCAGAGGCTAAATTAGGCATTAGCCTAGCGCTAACTGCTTATATTCTTTGGGGCTCCTTTCCACTTTATTGGCATATTTTGACTGGCTTTGGCTTGGGGCCTGATCAAGTGCTGGCACAACGAATTGTCTGGTGCTCAGTATTTGCTATTATTTTGTTAGTCATCTCAAGGCAACACAAAGACTTTCTAAAGGCAATTACCCAACCTAAGGTGCTTTTAATCTTTTTTCTTGCCTCACTAACCCTCTCGATTAACTGGATGACTTATATCTATGGCATCTCAATTAATCGTGTCTTAGATACTAGCTTGGGCTATTTTATGTCGCCCATTGTCAGTATCCTATTGGCTAGAATTTTTATTGCTGAGAGAATTAGTAAAGGCCAGCTGTTGGCAGTTATCCTAGCTAGTCTTGGCGTTTTATGGTTAGCGTTTTTAAGTGGTGACTTCCCTTGGATCGCCCTGATTCTTAGTAGTACTTGGGGTATTTATAGTATTTTTAGAAAAAAAACTAAGATGGCCGTTATTCCAGGTTTTGCTCTGGAAACTCTCCTTATGTTACCTTTCGCTTTACTATATCTAGCATGGCTTAGTACAGAGGGAACATTGATTTTTAGTAGCCTTTCAAGCCTTCAAACCAGTATATTAATCAGTACTGGTGTGGTCACGGCACTGCCACTACTACTTTTTGCTGGCGCCATTAAAAGAAGTAGCATAGCAACAGTCAGTATATTGCAATATATTGCACCTACAATCCAGTTCTTCATAGGCCTATTTATAATGAATGAGGTCTTTGACCTAACCCGCTTCTTTGGCTATCTATTTGTCTGGGCAGCCGTGATAGTCTTTAGTCTTAGCTCGTTTAGACAATACAAAAAATCAAGCAAGGCTTGAGTTAGCTTTAACCATTAATTTTTACTTAGGACAGTACCATGACAGAGTTTGCACACCTACAAGAGCAAAAAATAGACAGTAAAGAAATTTTTGATGGTCACATTGTGCAGGTCTATGTTGATACGATCAGATTGGCAAATGGTCAGCAATCAACGCGAGAGGTTGTTCGCCATTGTCCTGCTGTTGCTGTCTTAGCGGTCACTGATGACGATAAGGTCGTCCTCGTACGCCAGTTCCGTTACCCTGTTGATAAGCCACTCTTAGAAGTGCCTGCTGGCAAGATGGATGGAGATGAGTCCGAAACCCCTGAGGGTACGGCTGCTAGAGAGCTAGCCGAGGAGACACCATATACCGCTGACAAGATTGAGCTGATTCATAACTTCTATACCGCACCGGGGTTTTGTGATGAGTATATGTATTTGTACCGAGCCAGCGGCCTACAGGAAAATAGCAACCTTCAGCCTGATGAAGATGAGTTTGTTGACACCGTACTCTACACCCGCGAGGAGGTCATTAACGCCCTTAAAAATAGAGAAATTGAGGATGTTAAAACGATTACCGCCCTACAGCATTGGTTACTTGAGAGCCTCTAAACCTAAACGCCATGCCTAAACACACACACGCTTCAGCTGCCACTATCACAGCCTTAGACCCAGCCACCCAAGCTAAAGAAACTCGGCTTGGGGTAATTTACGCCCTCATCTGCTATGGCACTTGGGGATTTTTCCCTCTCTATTGGTCGCTACTAAATGGTCAGGATATGTCGGCAGCACAGCTGATGGGACACCGTGTGGTTTGGGCTTCAGTCTGGGCCTCGCTACTACTCGTCATCACAGGGCAACAACATCATCTATTAACGGCACTCAAAAGCCCAAAAACCATATTTATCTTCTTTTTAGCAGCGATGGCACTAGGTAGTAACTGGCTAATTTATATCTACGGTGTCAGTATTAATCGCGTGATTGAAGCAAGTTTAGGCTACTTTATGTCGCCACTTATGAGTATCGCCTTAGCACGGATATTTATAGGTGAAAAAATCAATCGCTGGCAGATTTTTGCGGTTATTCTCGCCTGCTTTGGCGTCTTATGGTTGGCAATTTTAGCTGGACAAATACCTTGGATTGCACTATGGCTCAGTATCTCTTGGAGTCTTTATAGCCTAATCCGCAAAAAAGTCAGCTTAGCACCTATCCCCGGCTTGACCCTTGAAACTCTCTTAATGCTACCACTAGCAGTTATTTACCTAGCTTGGTTAAATAACCTGGGTGAGTTTAGGTTCTTTGATCTGGCACCGGACATCATGCTCATTGTCATTGGCACCGGTCTCCTAACCACCTATCCGCTAGTATTCTTTGCTGCTGCCGCTAAAAGAATACGTTTGAACACCTTGGGCATCTTAATGTACATCAACCCAACCATGCAGTTTCTGATGGGGTTACTTGTATTAAAAGAGCCCTTTGACAGCATGCGCTTTATTGCCTATATATTTGTTTGGATTGCCGTGATTATCTATGCTGGCAGCAGCTATATTCAGTTTAAAAAGGCTCACGCCCAAAGCCAAGCCCATACTGAATAATCACGGCGACAAGCCGGTATTACCCTGCTCATCCGGACTGGAAATACTTATCAACTTCCGCTCCGGACGAGCTAAACGCTGTCCGCTATGAGCAAACACCACCCCTCTGGCTGGGCTGATAACCGTCGTTTTAGCCAAGCTAATAGGGTCTAAAATATCGACTACCGCTTGACCCGCTTCGACCCACTCACCCGGTTGCACTAAATACACAGCAATCCCCGCTACCGGCGCATCAACATAGCATAAACCGCCCAATGGATGAGGCTCAGCCAACAAAGCCGGCAACTCCTTAACCAATGGTCTCTCTAAACTAATAAAGCCTTGATGATTTAAATACTGAATAATTGCCTTAGCATCCTGCTCTGCCAACTCATGCGATAAGTCGAACTCACCCCTAAACTCAACTGTACTACTAGTACAAGCCAACTCTAACGGCACATCAGGATAATGAGCTTGCAGACGCTCCCAGAGCAATGACAACACCTCATCAAACGAAGCTGTCCCCGAATCCTCTGAAATTAACTGACACTGGCTACCTAAATAACGCGCCAAGGGCTCTAACTTAGGCCAAGCAGCCGGTGTGCCATACATATGCATCACCGATTGATTATCACAATGCAAATCCAACACCAGATCAGCATCAAAAGCCAAACTAAGTAGACTCTTATGCAGTGAATCAGTTTCGGTAATGACTGGAATCTCATCAATCAGACGTTTTAAATAAGACCGTATTAATTGCGTATTGCCTGCAGCACTATTCGACCAACTATGGTCATCACGCTCGATCAATGCAATAAGCTTAGGAAATAAATCGGCACCTATCTGTAAACGGTTAAAGTTTTGTGCAGTGGCTAGGTGAAAACGGCCAATATGCTGATAATTCACCATCTGCCCTAGACCGATAGGATTACAAAAAGGTACTAAGACAATATGCGCATTTAAACGTTTTGCCTGCTCTAGACCTAGCAATGCTTGATGCAAATAATAAGTAACTAATGAACCTGGTAACTCATCACCATGCAAACTCGCTTGTATATAGACCTTTTTAGCATCTAAGGGACCAAAATGGAGCGCCCTAAGCTGATAAGTCGTACCTGGCGTCGAGCCTGCTAAATTCAGCGTTTCTATCTGCATAAATACCTCAACTATTCAAAACCCTAACGATTAAGTGTAACTGAATAACATCTGCAAGTGTTTATTTCAAATTGCGCCTAAAAACTACACTCATTAGTATTTAACTTCGCTCAACTCCTCTTATTTTTCATAAATAACCATTTGCAGTGAAGATTAATAACTACTACGATAATTGACATCAAAATGGAGACTTAAATGGAAACGATTTCTTTATCACGTACAAATACAGTTAACGACATTAGCACTGCTCAATGGACCCTTAGCGAGGTAGCTCAACTTTTTGAATTACCTTTTATGGAGCTAATTTTTCAAGCCCAAAGCATTCATCGTCAGTTTCATAAAATAGGTGAAGTTCAGCTATCGACACTTTTATCAATAAAAACCGGCGGTTGTCCGGAGGATTGTAGCTATTGTCCTCAATCTTCACGCTACACGACCGATGTAGAAAAAGAAAAGCTAATGGCCATTGAGGAGGTTATTAAAGCCGCTCAGACAGCCAAGGAGCAAGGAGCCTCACGCTTCTGTATGGGCGCCGCGTGGCGTGGCCCAAAGCAACATCAAGTCGAGGTGGTCAGCGAGATGGTTCGTCAGGTGAAGGCCCTAGGTATGGAAACCTGCGTTACTCTCGGTATGCTCAAAGACGGCCAAGCAGAGCAATTAAAAGAGGCTGGCCTAGATTACTATAATCACAATATCGATACGGCGCCCGAGTTTTATGGCAACATCATCACCACGCGCAGCTACCAAGATCGTCTGGAGACACTTGAGCGTGTACGCAATGCCGGGATTAATGTCTGTTGTGGTGGTATTGTCGGCTTAGGTGAGTCACGCCGTGAGCGTGCTGGCTTACTTACTGAGCTAGCCAATATGACCCCTCCTCCACAATCAGTGCCTATTAACCATCTAGTTAAAGTAGCGGGTACACCACTGGCAAACGAAGAGGATTTAGATCCGTTTGAGTTTATACGCACAATCGCTATCGCTCGTATTTTAATGCCGAGTGCCAAAGTCCGCTTATCTGCAGGACGAGAGCAGATGGATGAAAGCACACAGGCACTCTGCTTTATGGCGGGAGCCAACTCAATCTTTTATGGTGACTGCCTATTGACTACCTCTAATCCACAAAGAGAAAAGGATCAAGCGCTCTTTCGACGCTTGGATTTATACTCAGCAAAAGTCTAACCAGACAGGAGCCAAAAAAAGCCAACAGCCCGTGAGTTTCTCACGGGCTGTTGGCTTGTACTTTGCTTATATAACGCCTAAGTGAGGCTTGAGCTAATTAATCAGCTCTTATTCTTTATCGCTTTCTAGACGATATACGAGCACTGATACAGGCGCTAACTGAATGACCTTGCTAGTAACACTACCTAAAAGCAAACGAGACAGGCCACTGCGACCGTGAGTAGCAATGTAAATCAAATCACAACCATGGTCTTTAGCTGCTTCAACGACACCATCAGCGACGTTATAGTTAGACACAATAGCAGAAGTTGCCTTAACACCGGCAGTTTCGGCACGATCCATCACAGGCTTTAAGTACTCCTCAGCTTCTCTGCGAGCAGCTTCCTCATAATCTACATCAGAGATAGCATAAGATGCAGCAACACCATCAAAACCAACTAAGGTAGAAAAAGGCTGGGTCACGTTTAAAACAACGATTTCCGCACCAATTTGACGAGCAAATGAAATACCTGAATTAGCAGTTTGTGCTGAAATATCAGATCCGTCGATCGGTAATAAAATCTTCTTGTACATAATTATCTCCTTGTTAAGACTCTCTTGCTGCCGCTAGGGCATAAACAGTTGCGCTACGATTCCCACTACGACAGTAGGCTAATACAGGCTTAGGCAAATCCTCAATGACAACGGTAAACTCCTCAATATCACCCTCAGTAGGACCACCGCTAATAATAGGTAAATAAACAGCCGTGAGCCCTAAACTCTCTGCCACCTTAATCATCTCTGCTGACGTTGGCTGCTGAGGACCACCCTCACCATCAGGACGATTAATCAATAACGATCGAAAGCCAGCCTGGCTAGCCGCATGTATATCCTCAACACTAAGCTGAGCCGCTACCGCGTACTCGTCGTTAAGCTGTGTAAATGACGCTTGACTCATGACATAAAACCTATTAAAAAAACTTAGTCTATAACCCTATTATAAACATCTAAACAATTAAATAAATAACAAATTAACTATTTTTTGCTTATTTACTTTACTCTTGAACAAATAAGTAACGCATTCTGGCTTAAAAATATATCGTCCTTACTTAAAACGATGCCACAAGGACTTGTCACCAATGGCTTTATCAAGCACCTCAACATAGGCTTGATGCTCACTCAGCTCATCCTCATCCGCTTTAATAACAGCTAAATTAACCGTATTGATAAACCCCGCAGCAGCGTCGCTTGTCGACGACTTAGATGCTTGCTCATCTTCTTGAAAAGCATCTAGTAAGCCGTACTGCTCGCGTGTCAGTGCAATCCAGACATCTGCTAGCAACTCAGCATCCAGCAAAGCACCGTGCAATACGCGATGCTCATTAGAGATCTTTAAACGATCACAAAGTGCATCTAAGCTATTTCGCTGTCCAGGAAATTTGGAGCGAGCTAACGCTAAGGTATCGGTCACTTTACCTGCAATATCATTGATCGGCGCCATTTTACAACGCGCAAACTCAGCATCTAAAAAGCCCACGTCAAAGGCCGCGTTGTGGATCAGTAACTCAGCACCCATTAAATAGTCAGCAACTTCTTGCGCATGCTGATCAAAGGTATTGAACTGGCTTAAAAACTCTGTTGTTAAGCCGTGAACTGCCAAAGCACCGGGATCAGAATCTCGCTGTGGATTGAAATAAATATGCAAATTATTGCCCGTAGGCTCACGATTTACTAACTCAACACAACCAATCTCAATCACACGATCGCCATTATTGGCATCTATACCCGTGGTTTCCGTATCTAAAACAATTTGACGCATCTTGAAAACACAACACCCTAAAAACAAAAAAGCCTAAGTGACAATATCAACCTAGGCTTTTCTTAAGCAAAACTTAACTACAGACCTGAAACGACTGCATTAAAACCTGCATCTACGTGAAGGATTTCGCCAGTAATACCTGATGCGAGATCAGACACTAAGAAAGCAGCAGACTTACCCACATCCTCAATATCTACACCGCGCTTAAGTGGTGCATGCTCAGCAACGAAATTGAAAATATAGTTAAAGTCCTTAATACCTGCTGCTGCAAGTGTTTTGATAGGACCAGCAGAAATACCGTTAACACGAACACCCTTGTCACCGACAGCTTTAGCTAAGTAGCGTACGCTCGCTTCTAGAGAAGCTTTAGCCAAGCCCATCATATTGTAGTGGGTAATCGCTCTCTCAGCACCTAAGTAGGTTAAGGTTAAGAAGTTACCTTTGCGTTTTTCTACCAAAGGCAAAAACTCCTTGGCCATAGCGGCAAAGCTATAGGCTGAAATGTCGTGTGCTTGACGGAAGTTTTCACGATTGTAGCCATCGAGGAAGTTGCCGGCGATAGATTCACGCGGAGCAAAGCCAATAGAGTGAATAACAGCATCAATACCGTCACCCCAGTGCTCAGCAATTTGCTTTACACAATTTTCGATGCTTTCGTCAGAAGACACATCACAGGGCACAACAATATTAGTGCCAAATTCTTCAGCGAACTCTTTGACACGCTCTTCAAAACGCTCGCCAGCAAAAGTAAAGGCCAATTCAGCACCCTGCTCATGACAAGCTTTGGCGATACCGTAGGCAATGGAACGATTTGAAATCAAACCGGTCAAAACAATTCGTTTATTCGCTAAAATACCCATGAATTTTTCCGTAACAACTTAATTTAAAATGATTAATTATAACTTCTTTTTCTAAATGAGGAATGCCCAAACCACCTTAATGGCTTAGGCAATACAAATTTTTCACTAATAATAAAAGTGATTTTATCCTTCAGCACCTGAATGCGGCAATCTTAACACCATACCAATCTGCAAACCATCTGCTGCGATATTATTCAACGCGGCAAGATCATTGACGTTAGTATTATAGCGTCGCGCCAAGCTGTAAAGCGTTTCACCCTTGACAACTTGGTGCGTTGCTGGATTGCGATAAGTACTGGATACCGCACTAGCTTGAGGCTGATAATTAGCTGGACGAGCTGTAACACCCGTTGTACCTAAGCTATCATCCCAGGTCACTCGCTGTACCACCGCACCGCTCGTTTGTACATTAGCTGCCAATGCAGGACCAGTACCCACACTAGGTAAGGCAGCTGACTGACTCGAAGCGGCTATAGCCATATTACTCTGTGGATTAGGACTAGCAAGTGCACTCGGCATATTAGCATGGTTTGATGCTAATGCAGGAACCGCTGTTTCTACCGAGCCATCAGCACGAATCAAATCAGCTAGCGGATCAGTGCCAGCACTCACCGCTCTGGATGTATTGCTAGCCAATGCTGACGCTTTAGGTGCTGCGACAGGCGTAGGACGCTGAACGGCTGCTGGCGCTACTTGATTAGTTTGAGTTCGCTCAATCAAGGCCAGCATCATATCAGGAGCAGCGGCAGGTGCAGCTTGCGGTCGAATAGGCGCAGGTGGCGTCGCTCTGATACCAGACGGTGAGGCACTTGGTGAAATACCATTACCTCTCGGCAACATCAGTGTTCTGCCACTAATAGCAACACTTTGTCTGCCATTGTAGCCATTGAGCTGCTTAAGCAACGCTAAATCAACGCCATGACGTTGGGCAATACTAGCTAAAGACTCACCTGAACTCGGTGTATAGCCAGTGTAAGAGGATAAGTTACCCTTATAATTCGCTAAATTTTTCTTATATGAGGCGACATTGGCCTTGGGAATAATAATACTTTGTTGATGCTCGGCCAAAATAACTGGACGATGAAACTGCGGATTCATCTCTT
>LSQX01388980.1_pt1 | contig 17120 bp, 18 predicted proteins | sample 654561 | NCBI WGS metagenome assembly LSQX01 (sample SAMN04489861, study PRJNA283612) | anaerobic digester metagenome | isolation source: 4 biogas reactors fed with cattle manure at either 37C or 55C with and... | place: Denmark: Kongens Lyngby | collected 2014
TAGGACGAAGTATAGGGGTAATTATCTCTTTAGCAGGTACAAGCTATAATTGGAAGGAAAGGCTGTTTTGTGTTATTGCTTATATTCCAAAGGCAACAGTACAGGCGGCAATGGGTGCAGTGCCCCTATCCTTAGGAGTAGAATCAGGAGACATTATCTTGGCTATTGCTGTGCTATCTATATTAATTACTGCACCGCTAGGAGCTATTGGAATAAATTATTTATCAGAAAAGCTATTGATTGAAAAGGAATAATATAGGTGCAAAATTAATTAAACACATAAGAATTATTTTCATGGAATTGAGGGTTATGATGGATTTCAAGCAAAGGGCAAAGCAATTAAAAAAGGATATACCAGCAATCCTTATTGCGCTGAAGAAGAAGGAGACTCCCTGGTATGCTAAGGGATTGGCGGTTTTAACCATATGCTATGCTTTATCTCCGATTGACCTTATACCTGATTTTATACCTATTCTTGGATATCTTGATGATATAATTATTCTCCCATTTATGATAGCAGTAACAATAAAATTAGTTCCCAAAGAGGTAATTGAACAGAGCCGTATTGAGTCCGAGCAGCTTTCAAAGGACGGTAAGTTAAAAAAGTGGTATTACGCAATACCTATAGTGTTGGTTTGGTTAATAATCTTATATTTAATAATAAAAGCATTTATATGATTTATGGGTAATCTACTATTTTTATATCCGTATTATAGTAACTCAAGTTTTAATACTGGTTGAACTTGGAGATTATTTCACGTATAATTTTTTTATAAATATATATATTAAGGGGGCTTATATGTCAAGAATATCAAAGGAAAGAAAAGCAACTTATTATATTGGAATGGGTATGATAGTATTGGGTTTTATATTATTTATATCTGTATTCTTCTTTGTTGCAGGCGCAATGAAGGATCCGTTTAGGTCCTCACCACCTCCCTTTATTAACTCCATTATAGGCATGATTCTAATGATAGCAGGATCTATTGTATCCAACATCGGTGCAAAAGGTGCAGCCGGTTCGGGAGTAATACTTGATCCTGAGCAAGCCAGGGAGGATTTAAAGCCTTTTAATGAAGCCAAGGGTGGAATGATAAACGATGTCGTTAGCAATATTGACGCAATCGATCACATAACAAAAGCTCAACCACCAAAGGAGATTATAAAGATAAGATGTAGGAATTGTAATGGACTCAATGATGAGGATGCGAAATTCTGTAAGAGCTGTGGGAAAGAGATATAAATCAAAAAGAGGCTATCAACTATGAGGTCATGGGAGAAGATTTATATAGAGAATTATTAGATAAAAGACCAGACACAGAGGATCTTGTGTTTACCCACGGAGATTATTGCTTACCAAATATTCTGATAGATAAATGGGATATTGGCGGCTTTATTGATTGGGGTAGAGGAGGTATAAGTGACGGATTAGAGAGCATTGATTGCTCTAAAATAGAGTATTATAGATTACTAGATGAGTTCTTTTGAAATAAATAAAATGGAGTCACAAATGAAGAAAAATAAAGAGTATAAAGCTATAATATATGCCATATTGGCAGCCGCATTATATGCAATCAGTTCACCAATATCGAAACTTTTACTAAAGGAAGTCCCTCCTACATTGATGGCTTCCTTTCTTTATCTTGGAGCAGGATTAGGAATGTTTGCTGTTCATATTATTAAGAAGAATGGATCTACAAAAGAAACTGAAGCAAGACTAACAAGAAAAGAGCTTCCTTATACAATAAGTATGGTTGCATTGGATATAATAGCACCTATATTCTTAATGATAGGTCTTACTATGACATCTGCTGCAAATGCTTCTCTGCTTAATAACTTTGAAATTGTCGCCACATCAATAATCGCATTAGTAATATTTAAGGAAGCTATTGGGAAGAGGTTATGGGGTGCTATTTTTCTTATTACAATATCAAGCATTATTCTATCAATAGAGGATGTGAGCAGTTTTTCCTTTTCATATGGGTCTTTCTTCGTATTATTAGTATGTATTTGCTGGGGACTTGAAAATAACTGCACTCGTAAATTATCCGTTAAGGATCCTTTACAAGTAGTTATTATAAAAGGATTTTGCTCAGGAATAGGTTCTTTATTAATTGCATTTATAATAGGAGAAAAGGTAAATAATATTCTATATATAGCTATAGCCTTAGTGTTGGGATTCTTTGCGTATGGCTTAAGCATCTTCTTTTATATTTATGCTCAGAGAGACTTAGGAGCTGCTAAGACAAGCGCTTATTACGCAATTTCTCCCTTTATAGGAATGGGGTTATCGCTGATTGTTTTCCGTGAAATACCTTCTTTCTCATTTTTAATTGCTTTATCTATTATGATTTTAGGTATGTATTTTGCATCTACGGAAAGCAAAATAGAGATAAAAAAATGAGCCCGTTCTAAGCATTAAAAATCTATAGCTTGTACAGGAGGATAAAACCTCCGTTGTTAGTAGTAGAATGTTTATGTCTTAATAGGAGGTTTGGCATGGCGAACAAATTATTATATCCGAGATTTAGCCCTACAAGAAGAATTATAAATATGGATGGCATGTGGAAGTTTAGCTTTGATTATGATGATAAGGGAGATACCGAGAACTGGAAGGATGGTCTAAAGGATTATTGCCTTATTCCGGTGCCTGCCAGCTTCAATGATTTCTTTACTGATAAGGATTCCAGAGAATATATAGGTAATGTATGGTATGAGAATGAGGTTTTTGTTCCTAAGGAGCTATCCGGTACGGACTTAGATATAAGGTTTGGAAGTGCCACTCATGATGCAATCGTATATGTGAATGGTGTAGAGATTACTTCTCATAAGGGAGGGTTCTTGCCATTTAATGCTCATATTAATGATGTTGTAAGGTATGATAGCTTTAATAAGGTTGTTGTAAAGATAAATAACGAATTAAGTCTTGAATCGTTACCCTGTGGACAGATTATAAGCTTAAGTAACGGAAAGAAAATGGCTAAGCCATATTTTGATTTCTTTAATTATGCAGGAATTCACCGCTCGGTTAACCTTGTGTCAACCCCAAAGGAAAGTATCGTGGACTTTACTGTGAATCATATCCTTAATGGAAATGATGCTACAGTAGAATATATAGTTGAAACTACTGGTGAGAATGAAGTATATATCACAGTATACGATGAGGATGGTCATGCAGTAGCTAGAAGCCAAGGTAAGAAGAGCGCCATAGTGATTAAAGGTGCCAAGCTATGGAATGTGCTTGATGCTTACCTATATAAGTTTATAATACAGATTAAAGATAAGGATCTACTCATAGATGAATATCAAGAGGAAATAGGTATCCGTACCGTAGAGGTTAAAGGCACAAGATTATATATTAATAATAAGCCTGTTTATCTGAAGGGCTATGGTAAGCATGAGGATAGCGAAGTGCTTGGTCGTGGATTTAATCCGGCTATGATGAAACGGGACTTTGAACTAATGAAATGGAGTGGTGCCAATTCATTTAGGACCTCTCATTATCCTTATGTCGAGGAAGTATATCAGATGGCTGACAGAGAGGGCTTTGTGGTTATAGACGAGACACCGGCTGTTGGAATGTGGATATCTACACAGAATTTTCTCTCTGCTTCTAAAGGAGTAAAGGAGAAGTATTTTGACAACCCAATAGCCCACGAAAAGACTAAGCCTTACCACATGCAGGTGATTAGAGATTACATCAATAGAGATAAGAATCATGCCTGTGTATGTATATGGAGCCTTTTTAATGAGCCTGATACTACCACTGAAAGTGCAGTAAGCTATTTTGAAGATATATTTGAGCTTGCCCATGAACTTGACATACAGAAGAGGCCAAGAACTTTTGCAAATGTTATGGTCGCTAGGGCTGGAGTATGCACATGCTCTCATCTTTGCGATATCATCTCTTTAAACCGTTACTTCGGTTGGTATGTAAATGGTGGATATGAGCTAGTTGATGCGAAGAAAGGCTTCATGGAGGAAATGGCCGATTGGTCAAAGATGAATAAACCCGTTATCATGACGGAATACGGTGCTGATACCTATGCCGGTGAGCATAAGCTACCCTCTGTTATGTGGAGCGAGGATTATCAAATAGAGTATCTGAATATTCAGCATGAGGTATTCGATTCCTATGATTGCGTAATCGGTGAACAGATATGGAATTTTGCTGATTTTCAGACAACCGAAGGAATCATGCGGGTAAATGGAAATAAGAAGGGTGTCTTTACCCGTAACAGGCAGCCAAAGGCAGCAGCGTATCTATTAAAAGAAAGATGGGAGAGCCTACCCTTGGATTATAAGAGTTAAGAGTTAACACTTGAACATTTATTCATATAACTATTGACATTTATATTTAACCTGCATATAATATATATAAACATATGAACAATTACTCATATGACCAATTGACAAAATGACTAAACACATGATAAAAGTCATATAACTAAGTTACTTTCAAAGTGAGGTGTCTGATGGCAGGGAAAAATGTATCCACAGATAGATGCGATTGTGAAGTGATTCATGATGACGTTGTAAATAGTGTAAGGAAAAAGATGCCTGAAGAGGAGACTCTTTATGATTTGGCTGAATTATTTAAGGTGTTTGGAGATTCTACACGAATTCGTATATTGTGGGCTCTAGATGAAGCTGAAATGTGTGTCTGTGATATTGCTTACCTACTGAATATGACTCAATCGGCGATTTCTCATCAGTTAAGAGTCTTAAAGCAGGCTAAGCTTGTTAGGAACCGAAGAGAGGGTAAGGTAGTATACTATTCACTAGATGATGAACATGTAAAGATGATTTTTGATCAAGGCTTAGTTCATATTAATGAAGAAAGATAAATAAAGCTATATATTTTTAGCATAACACATGAATACTTGTTCAAGTATTCATGGGAAATAAAAAGATGGAGGATTCATAACATGAAAAAGAAATTTACATTGGAAGGTCTAGGTTGTGCAAACTGTGCTTCAAAGATGGAGACGGCTATTAATAAATTAACCGGTGTTAAAGAAGCAACTGTGAATTTTATGACTCAGAAACTTATTATTGAGGCAGATGAAGATAGAATGCCCGCGATAATTAAAGAGGCAGAAGGAATAGTAAGAAGAATTGAGCCTGATACTATAATGAAGAAAGCCTAGAGGATGCGATTATATGAACAATAATATGAGAAAACGACTTATACGAATTATAGCTGGTTCTATATTACTGCTAGCGGCATTGCTTATAGATACAGGGCAGAACTGGCCTAATGTTGTGCTATATCTTACAAGCTATATCCTTGTAGGCGGAGATATTGTTCTTAGAGCTATTAGAAATATTTTCAGGGGAAAGGTCTTCGACGAGAATTTCCTTATGGCACTCGCAACCATTGGAGCTATGTTTATAAGAGAGTATGCAGAGGGTATAGCAGTAATGCTCCTATATCAGATAGGTGAGCTCTTTCAAAGCTATGCAGTTGGTAAATCCAGAAGGTCCATAACTGATTTGATGGATATCAGACCTGATTATGCAAATGTTAAAAGAGACGACGACTTAATTAAGGTGGACCCCGATGAAGTGCAGGTTGGGGATATCATAGTAGTTAAGCCAGGAGAACGTATTCCTCTAGATGCCAGGGTTATAGAGGGAGTATCCATGGTAGATACCTCGGCCCTTACAGGCGAGTCTGTCCCCCGTGAGGTGGAGCCTGGCAATGAGATATTGAGTGGCTGTATTAATGTAAATGGAGTCATTACAGCTGAGGTTACTAAGGAATACGAAGAATCCACCGTTAGTAAAATATTGGATCTTGTGGAGAATGCCTCCAGCAAGAAATCTCAATCAGAGCAGTTTATAACTAAATTTGCAAGATACTATACACCTATTGTTGTAATTCTTGCGGTTTTACTTGCACTCCTTCCTCCGCTTTTAATTGATGGAGCAAGCTTTAGTGATTGGACCTATAGGGCCCTATCATTTCTAGTGGTTTCATGTCCTTGTGCCTTGGTTATATCTATTCCTTTAACATTCTTTAGCGGAATAGGTGGGGCTTCTAAGAAGGGCATCCTGGTAAAGGGAAGCAATTACTTTGAGGCCTTGGCTAATACTGAGATAATGGTTTTTGACAAGACCGGGACCTTGACTAAGGGTGTGTTCGAGGTTCAGGAGATTAACCCTAGAGGAATATCAAAGGATGAACTGATAGAATTGACAGCCCATGTAGAAAGTATCTCAAGCCATCCTATATCAAAGTCTGTTCTTAAAGCCTATGGTAAGGATATTGATCAAACTATAATCTCCGATGCCCAAGAGATAGCAGGCCATGGTATCGAGGCAGTGGTTGCTGGGAAGAGGATTGCAGCCGGTAATGCCAAGCTGATGAAGCTAAGAGATATAGATTTTGCCACTGAGGAGCTAATCGGTACGGTCGTTCATGTGGCCATAGACGGCATATATTCAGGATATATATTGATATCAGATGAGATTAAGAAGGATTCTGCTGACGCTATTCAAAGACTAAAGGCCTCTGGAATAAATCAAACTGTGATGCTAACCGGAGATAACAGAAGTGTGGGAGAAAATATCGCAGGAAACCTTGGAATTAATAGAGTTTTCACTGAGCTCTTGCCACAGGACAAGGTAGATAAGCTTGAGGAGCTACTATCACAGACATCAGGTAAGGGCAGGCTGGCATATGTAGGTGACGGTATAAATGATGCCCCTGTACTTGCCAGAGCGGATGTGGGAATTGCTATGGGCGGTCTAGGCTCGGATGCCGCCATAGAAGCGGCGGATGTGGTTATCATGACAGATGAGCCATCAAAGATTCCTGTAGCAATCAGGATATCTAAGAAGATAATCAGAATTGCTAATCAGAACATCATATTTGCAATCGGGGTTAAGATTGCGATACTTATATTGAGCGCCTTGGGAATAACAGGGCTGTGGGCAGCCATATTTGGAGATGTAGGTGTGACTATAATTGCAGTCTTAAATTCATTCCGTGCTCTTAGAATAAAAGATTAAGTAGGTATTAGATAGTGTGCATCAGAAAGCTCTAAACCAGCTGATAATAGAACAAGAAAAAATGACCATAGAAAAACATCTGAACTGACCTACATTAAGCCAGACAAAAAATCTAACTTATTGTAGGTCAGTTTTCTATTGTTTTTCATTTTTTCAGTCTTAATGTTTTATAATAAGTGACCCTGTTACTCCTGCTGCATGGGATAAACCTTTGCAACCGGAATCGTGAACATAAATCCTATTCCTGAATCATTTATATCCGAAAGTACTTCTTGGACTACGCTTACAGCTTTATCAACCATCATTTCATTTTCCAGTACTGTGAATATGGTTTTACTATAAGGGTGAGAATCACCTATCAGCATGCGAAACTTGCTAAACAAAGGCATATCTTCATTATTACTGTTTGCTATAGCACTTCCCATTCCTTGGCTATCCAATATAGTAGCACCGCTTATTTCATTTTCAATAAAGCCGGAGAGAATATCCTCCATATAATCTATCCCATTTAATACAACAAATAATGCATACATAGCGCACCTCCTTATATGACTATATCATATTTACCCATCTAATTGTGAGTTGTTTACAAGAATTTTTTTGCTCTTTTTTTGTTTTTTTTCTACTTTATTAAGACCATTAATTTCCCCAGCTCTTTGGATTGCCAACTTAGCAAATATGGGGCCGGTTACTTCATATATTAATACACTAAACATAATTATTGTACTTATGGCTGCTGCATATTCGTGTAGTTGCTGCCTTACGATTACAAGTAGGCCAATAGATATGCCGCCCTGTGGAAATAATGCATAACCAAGATTCTTGGTAACTGCAGGATCTGCCTTAACAGATTTTGCACCTACCCATGCACCAAACATTTTTCCTGTAGCCCTAGCTATTACATAACCCACACCTAATATACCGACACTTAGAAGGATATTTAAGTCTAGACTTGCACCTGCCAAGGTAAAAAACAGAACGTATACTGGTGATACAAATGCATCTACAGAATCAAAAACTCTTTTAGAGTTTTGCTTCAAATTAACCAAAACCGTACCCATCACTATGCAGGTCAATAAAGGAGATAAGCCTAAACGATTTGATAACCCGGTGGCTATACCTATGGCAACAAAAGTAATAACCTGAAGCTCGTCACGGCCTTTTGATTTCTTTGATATGCCTACAAGCATTACACCCATTATCAGCCCAAGTATTAATGAACCACCAATCTCTACTAAAGGATCAACTATCATGCTGTAGATAGAGAAGGCCTCTTGCCCGGTTGTAAGTGTAGCTAATGACATGGCAATTCCAAAGGCTATTATGCCAAACACATCATCAAGAGCTACCACTGGTAATATGGTTTTTGTGAGTGGACCGTGTGCTTTATATTGCTTAATAACAAGTAGAGTTGCAGCCGGTGCTGTAGCAGCAGACATAGAGGCTATAACTATACTGAAGGCAAAGGGCTGATTAAATATATAGTACATAAGAGTAAATACAACAAATATTGCCCCTACTACCTCGGCTAAAGTAATAATAACAATGGATTTACCCAGCTTAAGCATATCCTTTACTACAAATTCACTTCCAATACTAAATGCAATAACTGCTAAAGCCAACTCATTAATTACAGAAAAGCTTTCTATATCCTGACCACTGATAAATTTGAAAAAGGAAGGGCCTAGGAATAGGCCGGCAACCAGATAACTTGATACATTAGGTAGCTTAAAGATTCTGGCCACTCTACCTCCAATAGCTCCAACTAATAATACAATACTGATTTTTAATAATAAATTCATTTTTATACCTCCACATCATAATATTGCTCTATGATGTAGTTTAGCGCTTTTATCCTTTGTCTTATAATTTTACACAATAAAAAAGCGGATAAACTAACTCGTATAGAGCTTTGCCATTCGCTTGGTTTTCTCCTATGGGATTAGCTGACGGGTTAGGGCTACCAAGTGACCCCTCCTAAAGATTAGGATTCACCCCAGAAGATTGGGTCCCCCACTACCTTAAAGATATTCGGAAATGCTTGTATATCATATCACAGAATGGTGGCTAGAGTCAAATGGATTAAAAAATGCAATAATATATATATTAAATTTAGAAAAGTACTATCTTTATAATATGGATTCGTATAAAATAAATATATGACAGATTATGTACCATTGATGATGAAGAGAGGGTTGAAATCGATGAATCCTTAGAAGGAGTATAGGGCTACTAGGATTTATAGAGAGAGGTGATTAACATGGCCAATTTTTTTGGACTTAATTTTAAGAGTAAGGAAGAGCGAGAAAAGGAATATCAGGAATATTTTTATAAAATATTTCCCTATGGTGAGCCACAAAAACAAAGGGTAGAGGAACTACTTATTAACCTTTTGAATAAAAACAAAGGAAATCAATTTATGATGCACTATATCCTTATCAAGGAAGCAATGATAGATTCGGAGGTTAAGGATTATGAAGCTATTGCCGTCGATGTCGAGAAGAAGCGATTTGTTAAGCTGACTCCTGAGTTAAAGGACTGTGTTCGTATACTTATATATAAGGATCTGGCTATGGATGAGGGTCTAGAATATCCTACAGTCCAGGAGCTTAAGGCAATGGCCGAAAAGAAATACTAATGTGCAAAGACTGGTCTTGACCAAGTGGAAAAATGAGGTTAGAATTTATGTATAACATATGACTTGCCATATAAATATTTAAAATACCAGGGGGAGATATCATGGATGAAGGGAATTTATTAACCGGTGGTGTAGATAAATTAAATGAGATCAAAGAGGATCTTTTGGAGCTTCGTGGTTATCAGGAAAATTATGAGAGCCTTGTAATAGAAGAGGATAAGAATGAGAAGAGCATCCAGAGCTTGGAAAAGGCGGCATCAGATGAGGTTGCGGCAACAATAAAGAAGAGAAGAACCGAGATAGAAAGCGCTTATGACAAGCAGCTTGATAAGACTAAAGCCTCTATTAAAAGGATTAAGGATAAAAGGGACAAGCGTAAGAATAAGAAGGTATCTGAGCGAATTGAGGAAGAGACGGCATCACTTCGGGAGGATAACCGTAGGCTTAAGCTAGAAGTAAAGACGCTACTTAAGCAGAAGCATGTTCCTTCTTATAGTAATACAAAGCTTTATTATGCCCTATTCTATCCTAGATATTTTACTGATGTATTAATTATAATCTTTGCCCTTTTACTTACGCTTTTTATTATCCCCTGTGGCATATATTTCTTTCTTCTTCCTGAGGAAAGAATCCTATATCTTGCTCTTATATATATAGCAACTGTTATAATATTCGGAGGACTATACCTGATTATTGGAAATAGAACAAAGGATAAGCACAGTGAGATACTTAAGCAGATACGTGAGCTACGCCATGAAATTATTAATAACAAGAAGAAAATCAAGGTAATTAAGAAGAATATAAAAAAGGATAGGGATGAAAGCTCATACGGCTTAGAGAATTTTGATGAAGGTCTGCAAAAGCTTGATGATGAGGTGGCTGATATAGCCCAGCAGAAGAAGGATGCCCTTCTTACATTTGAGAATACGACCGTTCAGGTTATTGCCTCAGAAATAAGAAAGCAATATGAAGAAAAGATTGCTAAGCTAAAGGCAGATAATGAAGCGTTAGCTAGAAATACCGCTCAGGCAGAGAATAAAATAAAAGCCTTAACCTTAAAAATAGCCAGTGAATACGAGCCTTTTATTGGTAAAGACCTTATTACCCTTGATAGAATTGAATCATTAATTAATATTATTGAGGCTGGAAATGCAGCCAATATATCCGAAGCAGTACAGTTTCACAGACAGAACATGGGATAATTTATTTTTCTGTTTAATATACCTCATTTAATAGAAGAGACTTTATTTGATTTATACAATAGCTAATGGCGAGACAAATTTGATCTGCCATGGACATAACAACATTTAATCTGGTAGTTTGTAAGAGCATATGATCTAGCATACCTGAAAAATTAACGATACCGGTGATAAACAAATCACCAACCTCGGGCAAATCCTTATCAACACCGGCACCGGGCTTTAGAGGTCCCTCGCCCAGGGTTATATAACCGATATGATCCGACTTACCTAATGAGGCATCGATCGCAATGATAAAAGCATTATCATGCTTTTGATTTATCATTGTAACGGTGTCTTTTAAATTTTTCGCGTGTACCGGGTGCTCTAAGGTGCCATAGATATGGAAACCTGGTTGGTTAATGTATTTTGATAATTTATATCCGATTATTGGCCCCAGGCAATCTCCGGTTGCGCGATCAGACCCAATGCATAAAAAAACAATATTTTTATTATAAAGTACATGCTTCTTAATTAATGCTGATAATGCTAACCCCAGTTCATAGGCTGAATTTTGTTCGTTTGAGTTAAAGTAGATGATACGATTTTTGCTTTTAAAGAAAATGCTCATAATACCTCCATAATCGTGTTAAATATAAGCTTAGGTTAAGTATTACCAAATACTTTAAAAATAGACATTCAAAACCAGACCAATATGAAAAACAAGCCTGAAAATACTACGAAATGCGCAAATGATTTGATTTCATAAGAGGATAATACTCGAAAAAGAAACGGATTTACGGACTATTAGTAGAACTTTGAAGATAACTTCTTGTCTTATCGATACTTATTACGACATAATGCATGTCTGATTTATGCTAAGATAAGTAGAAAGCTGTGCAGTAAAGTAGAGCTGATAGGAGAGGGGCCTATGATAGAATCGGTATACAGCAATGATAATGCAGATGCAAATCGGACAGACATAGTACATACAGACTTTAGGATGCCAAAAAACATTCGGCAAATCGGAAAAAGTAATAACAGCAAAAAGATATATGTAGAAGATTATGTGATGACCTTTACAAAGCAGCTACCCGGGGAGGATTATTCGACATGCCGTGTGGCTGTGTTGGTGGGCCAATATGTTAAGACCCCACAGGGCAGATGTATCTTCATATCCGGTGCCCTTGAGGTAGAGGGTATGGATCTGTCGGACGGTATTGTCTTTACCAATGACCACTGGACAGCCATTTATGAAAATATTAAAAAATATTTTGTAGAAGCGGAAATCGTCGGATGGTTTATAGGAGGACCCGGGTATCTTTTGGAGGATAAGGAAAAAATTCTAAAGGCACATATCGATAATTTTGCTGGACAGGACAAGACCTTACTTACATTTGATAATATGGAGAAAGAGGAATCCTTCTACTTGTATGAGAATGGGTCACTTTCTAAGCAAGAGGGCTTTTACATATATTACGAGAAAAATGAAGAAATGCAAATTTATATGATTGTGAACAAGGGCAAGCCTAGTGAAGAAGAACAATATGATGACAGGGTATCCAGAGAGATACGCACAATTCTCCAGAACAAGAAGCCTGCAAATGAGCACAAGAATATAAGCTATCTTATGTATGCAGCAGGTACATTACTGGCTGTAATTATTCTGGTGGTAGGGGCGGCTATGTTAAGTAACTACGACCATATGAAGAGTATGCAAGACACCTTGGACTCCTTATCGAATAATTTAAAGGAGATAGAATCTGTATTTATAAGAAATGAGAACAATAAGGCGATTGTAGATAATACAGCTGAACCGAAGACAGATATTCCTGTAAGTACAGATGGAAGCTTAAATGTCGAGGTGGTTCCAGGGGGAGTATCTCCGCTACCCGAAAAGGATGAAGAAGATAAGTTAAGCGATGAGGAGCCTATTTCTAATCCGCCAAGTGACATAAGTGATGATGTTAGTGATGATAAAGAAGCCTCCGCTGGACAGATTTCAGCAAGTGATACACAGGCAGAGGTTAAATATTACACTGTAAAAGCAGGCGATTCTCTTGCAGGCATAAGCCATAGACTTTATAATTCTGCTAACTATATCTCTGTGATTAAGAAACTCAACAATATCGAGGACGAGGATATGATTTATATTGGGCAAAAGCTAATTCTTCCGTAAAAAACAACATCTATATGCAATAAATATAAGTGCCGCAGAATATAACCCCTCGGATAGGTTAATATGCTGTGGCATTATTTCCATGCAAAATACCTAGTGCCATTATTATTAAAATGAGGTATAATGTACGAAAATAAGCAGATTGGTTTAAGGTAAACAACAACTAAGAAGTGGGTGGACAAGCAGTGAGGAATTACGAGGATAGAAAAAATAGATACCGTAAGAACAGAGTGATTATATTTTCATTGCTTCTGGTCCTTATTGTAATAATCGGAGTCATATATCTGGTTCGGTTATATAATCGTAGCTTTCAGGATTATGAGGTAATGGACAGGGTTACCAATACTGAGGAGAACCTTGGAGGTTATCTTGAGTATAAGGGTGCGGTAGTTAGATATAGTAGAGACGGGGCTGTTGCAGTTGATAATAAAGGGAATCTGTTATGGAATGGTTCCTTTGAGATGGCAGACCCTATTGCCGACACCTGTGATGACTATGTTGTCATAGCTGACAGGGGAGGTAAGCAGGTACAGATATTTAATAGGAAGGGGTTGGCAGGATCCTTAACCATGAACCATCCTATAGTTAAGGCTGAGGTTGCTCGACAAGGTGTCGTTGCGGTACTTATGACTGAGGATGATGTAAGCTATGTGGAGCTATGGAGTAAGGAAGGCGATTTCATTGGAGAAAAGGTAACAAATATGGTCAAGGACGGATATCCTATGGATATATCCCTTTCAGATAACGGAGAGAAGGTGGCTGCGACCTATCTAAGTATTAGTAGGGGTGAAATCATTAATAACATCTTGTTCCTAAATTACGGAGAGGTAGGTAAGAACTTTACAGATCGCACCGCCGGGGCCTTAATATATAATAACGCTGTAGTAGCTCGAATAACATTTCTTGATAATGACACAGTCTGCGCCTTTAAAGAGGATGGTCTACTTATCTTTACTATGCCAGAGATTGCCGAGCTTGCCATAGAGGAAACAATAGAAGGCAAAATCAAAAGTGTATTACATAATGAAAAGTATGCAGGTATTGTCCTAAAGGAAGACGGGGATAGTGATCAGAGGTTACTCCTATATGATTTAAAGGGTAAAAAGGTCTTAGATAAGGAATTAGATTTTGAATATGAAAGTATATATCTTTCGAGAGATGAAGTTATAATGTATAATGATCTCTCATGTGTGATTTATAAGGCTGATGGTAAGGAGAAGTTCAGATATACATTTGCCACAAATATATCTGCACTATATCCTATCAATAATCTGGACCGTTATTTTATGGTTAATCCAAAGGAGATATTGGAGATACAGTTGGTGGAGTAGATTCTTTGGTACCAGGCACCGAAAAAGAGGGGAGAAGAATTATATGAATTGGTTATTGATTATAGTTTTAGGAATAATAATTGTAAATGCATTTATTGGCCGTAGGATTGGTTTTGTTAAGATCGTATTCTCTTTATTTTCATTTATAATGGCATTAATGATAACGGCATGGATAAGTCCATCGGTTAATGGAATGCTAAAAAACAATGAATCCTTTTATGAGAAGGCATCTCAGAGGGTAGAGGATATGTTGTTTAAGGAACAGGCAGAGGCTACCGATGAGGAGGATATTATAGAAAGCTTGCCATTACCCAAATCTATTAAGGAATCTCTTCTGGAGAATAAAGCTAAGCAGGAAGCTAATATTAAATCATATATAACTGCTCATGTAACTGACATTGCAATTAATGCACTTGCATTTGTGATTACATTCGCCGTAGTATTTGTAGGACTCTGGGTAATAAGTATAGCTCTAAATATTATTAGCAAGCTACCTATATTAAATCAACTGAATAAGTTGACCGGACTACTTGTTGGTGGCCTGCAGGGAGTAATTATTGTATGGATATTATTTATAATAATAACTATATTTAGCGGTACCGAATTAGGAGGGACTGCTTCTGAGCAGATCGAGAGCAGCGTGATATTAAGCTTTTTATATGATAAGAATTTTCTTTTGAATATTGTTCTGGATGCAGTAAAGATGTTTTAATATCCACTTTTCAATAAATATGAATTATATGACTTGGATTGATTACACATAATATGAAGGAGAATGAAAATGAACGAGGTATTAAGTAAAATTCAAATGATGGGTATTGTACCCGTAATTAAGCTTGACGATGCAAAGGATGCAGTTCCCTTGGCAAAGGCTTTGTGTGACGGAGGACTTCCTTGCGCAGAGGTAACATTTCGTACCGCAGCGGCCGAGGAATCCATAAGACTTATGAGGGAAGCATTTCCTGACATGCTTATAGGAGCCGGAACGGTTCTTACAACAGAGCAGGTTGATAAAGCGGTAAATGCCGGTGCAACCTTTATGGTAAGTCCCGGATTAAATCCTAAGGTAGTAAGCTATTGTGTGGAGAGAAACATTCCTATTACACCAGGGTGTTCAACTCCCAGTGATATAGAGGCAGCAATAGAGCTAGGTCTTGAGGTGGTTAAGTTCTTTCCTGCGGAGGCAGCAGGTGGGCTGCCCATGATTAAAGCAATGGCCGCACCTTATGTAAATATGAAGTTTATGCCTACCGGTGGTGTGAATGCTACTAACCTTACATCTTATTTGGATTTTCCTAAGATAATAGCATGTGGTGGAAGCTGGATGGTTAAAGACGATCTGGTTAAAGCAGGTGATTTTGATAAGATAACTGAACTAACCAAGGAGGCAGTTACAATGATGCTGGGCTTTGAGCTTCGCCATATCGGTATAAATATGGATAATGAGAAGGATGCAGACCAGGTTGCGGACTCCTTTGAGAAGCTGTTCGGATTTACTAAAAAGGTTGGTAACAGCTCAATTTTTGCAGGAACAGGAATAGAAGTAATGAAGGAGCCTAACTTAGGTGAGAAGGGTCATATCGCAATCCAGACAAATTATATAGATAGAGCTGTATTCCATCTTAGTCAGCAAGGCTATACCTTTAATGAGGATTGCAAGAAGCTTGATAAGAAGGGTAAATTAGTAGCAATATACTTAGGTAAAGAGCTTGGTGGCTTTGCTATTCATTTAGTTCAAAAGTAATCAGTATCTGATAAGAAGACAAACTATGACAGGAGGATCATATATCATTTTTGATTTCTCCTGTCTCATTATGTAGTTTGATGCTATTGTTCAAATTGGTAGCAATTGGGCAAAAAATTAAAACAATTGTGCTTGACAAAGGCATTGTCAATGTAGTAGAATAATCTTTGCCGCTATTGATAGGGGTAACCATAAAAGAGATTGTTTTTTAGAGAAAATTGAAGAAAAATTGGAAATAAAAAATAATTTAAAAAAGTGGTTGACATCGTTTGTCGAGTATGATAGAGTATTCACTTGTCGGCACCAAATTCCGAGTCGACAAAAAAACATCAGAACAAGATGTCAAAGCAACAAATAGCACCTTGATAATTGAACAGTGAAACAACCCTGAAAATTCTAAAAAACTGAGGTCTTACACATGGGACTTCAGAGGTATTCTTTAAGAGTATCTCATATAGATTTTCAAGAAACGAACAGGTATCTTATAAAACCCTCTTGCAGTGCTAATGCATTTGCAAGAAGTGATTATAGGATGCACCTTAAAACAGTAAAGAAAAAAACGGATTGCCTAAATCGGTTGAAAGATCATCAAGATGATTAATCAACTAAGGCTAGAGTTTATCTTAACTGGATTAAACTTAAACATGAGAGTTTGATCCTGGCTCAGGATGAACGCTGGCGGCGTGCCTAACACATGCAAGTCGAGCGGGGATTTAGAGGAGTACTTGTACAAATTTAAATCTTAGCGGCGGACGGGTGAGTAACACGTGAGTAACCTGCCCTTCAGTGGGGAATAACAACGAGAAATCGTTGCTAATACCGCATAATGTTATCGGATCGCATGGTCTGATAACCAAAGGATTTATTCGCTGAAGGATGGACTCGCGTCCGATTAGCTAGTTGGTGAGGTAATGGCTCACCAAGGCAACGATCGGTAGCCGAACTGAGAGGTTGATCGGCCACATTGGGACTGAGACACGGCCCAGACTCCTACGGGAGGCAGCAGTGGGGAATATTGGGCAATGGGGGAAAC
>LSQX01250474.1_pt1 | contig 17117 bp, 13 predicted proteins | sample 654561 | NCBI WGS metagenome assembly LSQX01 (sample SAMN04489861, study PRJNA283612) | anaerobic digester metagenome | isolation source: 4 biogas reactors fed with cattle manure at either 37C or 55C with and... | place: Denmark: Kongens Lyngby | collected 2014
AGGACATGTCGTTGACGATCAGCGCGGTGCCCTGCGGCACCTTGATGTAGAAGGCCTTGAACAGTGCGAACAGGCCGATGATGGCGATGAACACCACGCCGGCCACCATCAGCGCCATGATCAGGGTGTGCGGGATTTCCATGGGGATGAACTCCGGTTCTGGCCGGGATCAGACGGCCGGTTGAAAAGGAAAACGGTCCGTGGCGCGTGCGCCGCTGCCGACTCAGGCGCGGATCACGCGGTAGGCGTTGTGATCGGGCAGGTATTCGACCAGCACGACACGATCACCACGGGAAAATTCTTCGTTGCTGCGGATTTTCAGGATCAGTCCGGCGCCGCCATCGTCCAGATTGGCCTCGCCCTGCGTCGGCCCGACCTTCGGGCTGCGCACCACGGCCTCGCGCCCCAGCAGCGACGGTGCCTGCGGCCCGGCCAGATTGGCGAACAGCGGCCGCAGCGGCTGCAACAAAAGGCCGGTCAGCGGAATCGCGATCAGCACCAGCACCAGCATCAGCACGACACCCAGCGCGGTGCGCAGCAGGCCCGGATCAAGCTGGCGCAGCAGCAGGAATTCGGCGAAATAGCTCATCACCCAGGCGAACAGGCTGATGCCGGTCACGATCAGCGCGAGCGGCAGGCCATCCAGGCCGAATTTCAGCAGCGCGCCGGAAAAACCACCCATCTCCGCGCCATCTGCGGCGAAATCGCCCAGATCCAGCACATCGCCATCCAGCAACCCGAGCAGGGTCAACAGCCAGTAGCCGACGGCCAGCATCAGCAACACGCTGAAGATCACGGTGGGGAAGGACAGGGCGATATCGAGAAAGGTCTGCATGCGGGCCTTGGCGACGGTCGATGTCGAAGAAAGACGGTACCGATGCCGAAGTGTGACAGGGGAAAGTGTCCATTTCGACCGTCCCGCCGGGTGCCGGGCAGGACACGATGGTCCGCCCGGCGTGCTGTGCCTGGGGCAGCGCGCCGGGCGGATTTTCAGGCTGCCAGGGTGCTGGCGATACGCACCTCGCCGGTCAGCATCTTGTGCACCGGGCAGGCATTGGCGATCTGCAGGAGGCGCTCGCGCTGGCTCGCATCCAGATCGCCTTCCAGCCGCACCTGGCGCTGGATGTCGATGCCGGTTTCCGGCTTGCCGTCCGGGTTCAACCACAACTCCACCTGCACATCGTGCAGCGGCCATTGCTTGCGTGCGGCGTACATTTTCAGCGTGATCGCGGTGCAGGCGCCCAGCGCCGACAGCAGCAGCTGGTCCGGTGCCGGCGCGGTATCGCCGCCGCCCAGTGAGACCGGTTCATCGGCACGCCAATGGTGGCCGGCGGGATCGGTCAGATCGACGATGTAATCGGTGGCGGTGCTGGTGGCGACTACGGGGGCGGAAGACGGTGTGGACATCGGAAACTCCGTGGTTGGGCGGGCCAGCGATCACCTTACATCCGGCACGCGCGGGCAGGTCATGGGGCTACCCGGAAGCGGCCGACCTCGATACGTTGCTTGCCGGTTTCCAGCCGTCGCGTGGTGGCCTGGCGGGTGGGTTCGCGGCTGCCGAAAGCGGTCTGGAATTCCAGTTGCACCGTGACCGGGCCGGTCAGCGACTGGCGGCGATCACCAAAGTAATGCGCCTGCACCCGGTAGGTGCCAGGCAGCGGGCGCGCGATGGTGAACACTTCCGGGCCGTAGCCCTGAATGAAGTCCTTGCTGATCCGACCGCCGCTGCGGCTGCGCGGCTGCGAGTAGTAGACCGCTTCGCCGGCCGGATCGATGACCCACAGATCGATATCGGTATTGTCCGCATCCCAGGTCAGCACCACGCGCAGGCCGGTTTCCACCGGCGCCAGCAATTCGGATGGAATGCCGAATCCGGCGATTTCCACCTCCGGTTGCGCGGCCAGCAGCGCGGTCAGTTCGTGCAGTGCGATCAGCTCGATATCCGGGAAGCGGCCATGCCAGTCGTGCGTGGCCACATGCCACAGGAGTTGGACCGCGCGTGCGGTCTGCGGCTGTGGCAGGCGCGAGAGTGCCAGCGCCAGATCGCGATGGCTTTGCGGTTCTTCCGGTCGCTGGCGGCGGGCATCCTCGAACGCGCGCAGCGCCGCTTCCGGCTGATCCCATTGCAGCAGCCGGTAGCCGAACACGCGCACCAGCGCGGTGTTGTCATCGCCGATTTCGAGCAGGTTGGACAGTACGCGCAGCGCCAGTGCGGTGTCCTTGGCTTCGTCGCGGAAAAAGTCTGCCGCGTCGAGGAAGAATGACGGGGTGGTGGCGTGTTCTTTGCGCAGCGTGAGGTAGGCGGCGTAGGGATCTTTCGCGGCGCGCAGGGTTTTCAGATAAGGCGTATCCGGGTTCCAGCCATCCAGTGAAATGCTGGCCTGCATCGCGGGCGTGGCGGCGTGGTTGCTGTCTTCGGAAATACCCGAACCGGTGACAGTGACCCTTTCCAGTTCCAGTGCGGCTTCGGAAATATCAGTGGCGCTGGCACGGGCTTGCTGCCCGGGTGCCGGCGCAGCGGGCGAAGGCGGTGGTGGCGCGATCGATGCCGGCGACACGCTGTCGGTGGATTCGGCGATGACGCCTGATCCGGTTCCGGTGTAATGCGCGTCCGCAAATGGCAGGGCGAGGCGGCGTTCGCGCCATGCATCCAGACGCAGCATCAGCGCCGTGGCGTCGCGTTCCCAGCTGCTGCGGGATGCCGCTTCGGCGCCATCTAGCTGCCAGCGCTCGGACAGCGCACGGCTGTCATGCACGATGGCGTCGATGTCGGCCCGTGCCTGCGCCAGCTCCTTTTGCGGCAATTCGGCCGAGGCCGGCAGGCTGCTCCACACCGACGCCTCGGCTTGCGCGCTGGGCAGCAGCAGGGTTTCCAGCCAGGCATGGCGCTGCCCGTGCCATGCGCGGAATTCCCGCCATTTGCTGGCGAGTGCTGCGATGCGGTCGTCCAGACCGATGTCGGTGGCGGGTTTGGGTTGGGTTGCGCGCAGGCGTTCGTACTGTTCGCGCAGCGCGGTTTCCTTCGGTGCTATGCCATAGCGCACGTAGTCTTCGATCCGGTCCAACACCAGCAGCGAGGTCTGCGCGGTGACCACACCGTGGCGCAGCGCCAGTTGCGTGATGGCGACTTCGTCGGGTTGTGCGGCGGTCTGCATCTGCGTGATCTGCGCCTGCGCGACGGTGCGCCAGACCGCGTCGNNTTCGGCCGCACCCACGACCAGTTCGCGCTCGATCTGAGGGCCGCCCGCGTCGCTGCCGAACACCAGCCTGAGCGTGGTGCCGGCATTGCAGCTCGCGGCCAGTGTGAACACCGCGCCGACCGGTTGAGGTGTGGTCGGCAGCGCGCCGTGGCAGGTGCCGTTGGCGCTCAATGACAGCAGCCGCCAGNNCGCGGTGCCGGCCTGCGCGGCGGAGATGCGGGTCAGGTCCAGCACTTCGGCGCTGCCGCGTCGTGCGATATCGGCCAGGCGCGCATGGTCGGCGCGTTGCGCGGCGTGCAGTGCGAACAGCCGTTGTGGTGCACCGCTGAAATCGATGTGGCCGCGGCCGAAGGTATCCAGCCCGTCGCCGATGACGATGGCCAGATCGGCCCGGACCGCCTTGAAGTCGATCGCGCCGTAGTTGCTGGCGCCATCCAGCGGCAGGGCTTGCAGCGTGGCCAGCAGCTTCGACGTGTCACCGTTGCGGATGCGGAAGTTTCGCGCCGAGTCGGCGGCATCGCGGAAGGCGATCAGCTCGACTTCGACCTCGCCGAGTGTTGCCAGCCATGCCGCCAGCGCCTCGCGCTCGCGCGCCAAATCACGGTCGTGCGCGCTGCCGGAGGCGTCGAAGAACAGTGCGACGCGGCGGGGTGCAGCCGGTGCCGGCAGCGTTGCCGGGCGGCCGCTGTCGATGCGCGCGAGCAGCGCGCGCTGCGCCGGTTCCATCGGATCGCGCGCTTCCAGCACATTTGCGTCGCTGGGCTGGCGCGGCACGCGGAAGGCCAGTTCGTGCTGCGGCGCGTAGTTCTCGCGCGCCAGTTCCGCGCGCCAGACGCTGGCGGCGCGTTCGAAATGCAGGCCGACATCGGGCGAATCGCCGGCCAGCTCCGGCGCCGGCGCATCCAGCGGCGCCTCGGCCGTCACCGAGAAACGCCGCACCGGCTCACGGAATTGCAGCGGCAGCAGATAGCGCCAGTGATCGCCGGCATCGTCCATGACCTGTTCGAATTCCAGCGCGATGCGCTTGCTGCCACGCGCCGGGATCGGATACAGCCGGGTGCGGAAGACGTTGCCACGGGTCAGCTCGGCCAGGCCCGGATCGATCTGCTGGCGGCTGATGTCCTCGAATGCGACGCGCGCGGTCTGCTTCGGCACCACCACGCCCTGGCGCATCGCACCGTCCACTTCCAGCGCATAGCCGGAGATGCTTTGCCCGGCACCGAGTGGGAACACGAACTCGCCTTCGAGCAAGCGCGCATTCGGGTTGGTGAAGTTCATTTCGATGCGGGTATGGGCGAGGAAACCGCGCATCGTGATCCGCACCGCGACTTCGTCCAGCACCACCGGTTGCAGGTTTTCCTCCAGCGGAATCCAGATTCTGGGCGGCTGCTGCGCCATGGCCGGAAGGGACAGCATCAGGCCGAGCAGGGCAAGGGCGTGCAGTGGTGTCTTCATCGGGATTCTCCGGTGGCGGGATGTCGGGTGACCGGTCAACGTGGCGGGGCGTTGAACGGGGTCATGCCGGTTTTGTGCATGGCGGGCACCATGCCGGCCAGCGGCACCCGAAACGGCGAGTATAGGCAGCCGGCAGCCCGCAACGATGGGCCTTGCGCCTGCCGTGAGGTGGCGGCTGGGCTATCCTCGCGCTCCTGAAAACCACCGGATGATGGCGATGATTTCCCCTGTTTTGCGAACCTGGCTGTGGCGCGGTTGCGGCCTGTTTCTTGCCGTGCCGTTGCTGCTTCTGGCGTCGGGCCAAGTCTGGGCCGGCAGTGTCGCCGGCAGCACCGCAGGCACCTCAGCCGGCTCGGCTTCGGGCGGCACTTCGGCCTCCAGCGACAGCACCTCGGGCGATGACAAGCTGATCGTCGAAGCGCGCGCCGATGCGGCGCTGTTCATCGCCAGTGACGGCGCGATCCGTGGCGCGCGGCTGGAGGCGGCATTGCAGCGCCTGCGCACGCACGATGCCGGCGCTGCCGACCGCGACGATAAGGAACTGGCGCGGCGCATCCTGGCGCAATGAAATCACGCAGTGGCCGGTGCCAGTGGCGGTGGCTGGCCATCGCGCTGCTGATCCTGCTTGCAGGGTCGCCGGTGTTTGCGGCGTCGCCGGCACTGCCGCTGACCTTGCACGAGGGTGGACTTTCATCCGAAGAACAGCGCGCCGCGCAGGCGTTGGTTCGCCAGGCGCAGGTGCATTTTCCGGATTCCATGGTGGCCGTGCTGCCGCCGTTGACACTGGAATTCACTGATCTGCCGGCACGCGTGCACGGGCGTCTGCGCGGCGGCCATATCCGTCTGGCGCGGCATCTGCTGCAGCACGACGATGCGCAGCCGCAGGCGCTGGCGGCGCTGCTGCATGAGCTGGGTCATGCGCTGGATCGGGAACTGGCGCTGTCGCGCGATCCGCGTTTTCGCGATCTGGCCGGCTGGCAGCTGCGGCCACGCCGCTTCGGTGCGCGCAACCGCCACAACCCGATGCGCTCGCGCTCGCCGGACCGCTATGAACTGACCTCGCCGCGCGAATTTTTCGCGGTCAATCTGGAGCATTTCCTGCTCGATCCGGATTACGCCTGCCGGCGTCCGGCGCTGCATCGCCACTTCGCGCAAACGCTCGGCTCGGATGGCGCATCACAGCCGGAGCGCTGCGGGGCGGAGCTTGCCTTCATCGTGCCGGCGCATGATCCGGTGCTGGAACTGCTCGATCCGGCGCGCGTGCAGGCGGTCGAATACCTGCTGGCTGAACCGGCCAGCGCGCTCTCCAGCCGCTGGGGCCACGCGATGCTGCGGCTCGTGGTCTGCGCACCGCAGCGCCCGCCCGGTGCGGATTGCAGGATGGATCTGGAGCACCACCGCGTGCTGTCGTTCCGCGCTTTCGTTGACGATGTGCAGGTCTCGGCCTGGCAGGGCCTGCGCGGCGGCTATCCCTCGCGCCTGTTCGTGCTGCCGCTGACCCAGGTGCTGGACGAATACACCCGGGCCGAGCTGCGCGGCCTGCGTTCGGTGCCACTGGATCTTGCTCCCGGCGAAATCGCCACGCTGCTGGAACGGGCCGCGCAGCTGCATTGGAGCTACGACGGGCGCTACACCTTTCTCGGCAACAACTGCGCCAGCGAGGTCTTCAAACTGCTGCGCGAAGGCGTGCCACGGCTGGCCGACGCGCAGTTCACCGCGATCAGCCCGACCGCTCTGCTGCGTCGCCTGCAACGCGCCGGCATCGCCCAGCCCGCGCCGCTCGATGACGAAGAAGTCCTGAGGCTGGGCTACCGTTTTGCCGCCGCTGATGCGCATCTGGCGCAGATGTTCCAGATCGCGCGCAGCCGTGTGGCCTTGCCGGCTGATGACGCCGCCACCTGGCTGGCCTTGACGCCGGCGCAGCGCCAGCCGTGGCTGGAGCAGGCCGATCTGCGCGCCAGCGCCGCCTTGCTGGTGCTGGAGGAAGCCGCGCTGTGGCAACTGGAACGCCGTGCCCGCGAACAGCTGCGCCGCCAGTTGCGCAGGCTGCAACCTGCGCAACGCGGACTGCTGGATGAAACGATGCAGTTGGAAGCCTTGCTGGCGCATCCGGCCCGGCTGCTGCGCGATATGCCCGGTTACGGCCTGCCACTGGCCGACGAACGCGAATACGCCACCCGGCACGGCGCCGCACTGGCCAGCGACTGGCGCCAGCGCAGCGCGCAACTGCATGAGCTGGCGCCTGGATTTCTTTCACCACGGTTGCGCGCCGCATTGGATGGCGCGCGCGGGAATCTGGATGTGCTTGGCCGGCGCTTGCGTGGTCTGGCGGAGGTGGAGTGATGCGGGTGCGAGGATGATGGAGGTGGATTGGTGATGGGGGATCGCGCCCCTGCGGGTGCGCTCCTGCCCCGGAAACCGGAATTCGTAATTCGTAGGAGCGCACATCGCAGATGGGCGCGATTCACCATGTCAAAACCGCACCATCCCGAAACCCCGCGAAACCGGACCCCGGCACCACACTTCCCGTTCACTCCCGTCCGCACCCGCCGCCATCCACACCCACATGGACCTTGCCGGCACGCTGGCCGATAATCTCCGGTGGCCTGCCATCCGTGCCCGCATCGCCGCGCCGGAAATCCCATTTCCATTTCCTTTCCCCTGATGCAGCCTGCGGCTGCCGGAGTCTGTCGACGTGTCCCTGTTTGCCCGATTGAAGACCGCTGCGGCGGATGACTGGAATGCCTACATCGATCACGCCTTCGTGCGCGGCCTCGGCGATGGCAGCCTGCCGCTGGCGTCGTTCCAGCGCTATCTGGTGCAGGACTACCTGTTCCTGATCCAGTTCGCCCGCGCCCACGCGCTGGCCGCGTACAAGAGCCGCACGCTGGCCGATATGCGTGCCGCCAATCTGGGCCTGGGCGCGATTGTCGATGTCGAAATGAACCTGCATCTGCGCCTGTGCGAGCGCTGGGGCCTGTCTGCGGCCGATGTCGAGGCGGCAGCCGAACACCCGGCCACGGTGGCCTATACCCGCTGGGTGCTGGACATCGGCATGTCCGGCGATCTGCTCGAATTGCAGGTCGCGCTGACGCCGTGCACGCTGGGTTATGCCGAAATCGGCCGCCGTCTGGCACCGCAGGGTGTGGCGGCGTTGCCGGACGATCATCCGTATCGCGAATGGATCGGCGAATACTCCGGCGACGCCTTCCAGCAGGTGGCCGTGGCCGCCGATGCCTGGCTGGACGATCTCGGCCGCCGCCACGGTGCCGACGCGCGCTTCGACGAACTCACCCGCATCTTCGCCAAGGCCGCGCAACTGGAAGCCGGCTTCTGGCAGATGGGCTGGGATGCCGGGCGCTGACGCACCAGTCGCGCCGGATTCCCGTGTAGCCAGGGTAAGGCCGCAGGCCGCACCCGGGATCATGCGAACGCCAATCGCGGATGTGCGGATCATGGGGAAGCCACCCCGGGTGCGCTGTGCTTGCCCGGGCTACGTTCCGGGGTGCGTGGTGGCAACCGGCGCAAGTGGATGCCGGGTGCTGAGGCGGAGCCGGCATGAAATGCAGGTCAATCCAGCATCGGTTCCAGTGTCTGCCAGACATGCTCCAGCACCTTCGGCTGGGATTCGGCGGTGGGGTGGATGGTGTCGGGCAGGAAGGCGGCAAGGTCGGTGGCGATGGGTTCGAGCAGGAACGGGATGAAGGCCAGATCGTTTTCCTGCGCCAGCGTGGCGAACATCGCGCGGAAGGCGTTCGCATACTCCGGGCCGTAGTTGGGTGGAATTTCGACGCCGGCCAGCAGCACCCTGGCGTTGGCCGCGTGCGCGGCATCGATGATGCGTTGCAGGTTGGCTTGCGCGGGTTGCAGCGGCAGGCCGCGCAAGGCGTCGTTGGCGCCCAGTTCCAGGATCACGATGTCCGGTGCGTGTTCTTCCAGCGTGCGTGGGAAACGCGCCGCGCCGCCGCCGGTGGTTTCGCCGCTGACGCTGGCGTTGACCACGCGCCAGCCCGGGCGGGTTTCACCCAGACGTTGGCCGAGCAGCGCGACCCAGCCCTGTTCCGGTGAAAGCCCGTAGGCGGCCGAGAGCGAGTCGCCCAGTACCAGCACGGTGCGGTGCGGTTCGGCCGCCAGCGCCGATGTCTGGGCGATGAAGAAGAACGCGATCAGCAGCGCATACACCTTGCGCCAGGTCGATGGAGTCCGCATTGTGACGGGTTCCTAATTGATTCAAGTGGAAGTGCCCATGACGGTTTCCGACGCCGCCACCCGTTCGCCTGTGCCTGCGAAAGCCGCCGCAGATACCGACACCGTGATGGTGCGCGCCCGTCAGTTGGGCAAGCGCGTGAGTCTGCCTTCGGGCCCGTTAACGATACTGGAAGGCGTGGATTTCTCGATCCGCGCCGGCGAGCGTGTGGCGATCGTTGGTGCCTCGGGTTCGGGCAAGTCCACGCTGCTGTCGCTGCTGGCCGGCCTGGACACGCCCAGCAGCGGCGATGTGGAACTGGCCGGCACCTGGTTGGCCGGCCTGGACGAGGATGGCCGCGCGAAGCTGCGCGGTGAACAGGTCGGCTTCGTATTCCAGGCGTTCCAGTTGCTGCCCTCGCTGACGGCGCTGGAGAACGCGATGCTGCCGCTGGAACTGCGCGGCGAACGCGATGCACGCGGCCCGGCGCAGGCGATTCTGGAAGCCGTCGGTCTGGGCGAACGGCTGAACCACTACCCGCGGCAGCTGTCCGGCGGCGAACAGCAGCGTGTTGCGCTGGCACGTGCCTTCGTGACGCGGCCGCAGGTGCTGTTCGCCGACGAACCCACCGGCAACCTCGACACCCACACCGGCGAGGCGGTGGTGAACCTGCTGTTCCAGATGAATGCCGAATCGGGCACCACGCTGGTGCTGGTCACGCACGATCCCGAACTGGCCGCACGCTGCGACCGCGTATTGCATATCGATGCAGGCCGGCTGGTGGGGGAATGATCAGTCACTTTTCTGGTTTCGGTGTGCGACGCCTCTCGTAATGTTTGGCAACACGCAGATGGCGGAAGTAGGCATAGTTCATTGCGGTGAGGAAACCATAGGTTCCACGCATGAAATGTCTTCTCAGGAGGTATGCCTTGACGAAACTTGCCGGGAACTCGATGAAAAGGCGCCAGGCTGGGATTTTCTTTCCACGCTGCTCCATGTCGAGGATCTGGGCATCGGTGTAGGTGTTGAATTTCGATAATTGTTCGCCAAGGCTGCGAATTGAATGGTGGAATATCCTTCCGTGGAGTTGCGACGCGGGGACGCCTTCGCGCAACTGCACCAGATCGTGGACGGTGGATGTCGAGAATTCCCCCGCGTCTTTCCGGTAAAGCCTTATGTAATTGTGCGAATAGGAGAACAGGCGCGGTGAGTCCTCCCCGGGCAACACGTCGGTTATTTTTATGAAAAAGGCTTTGCAGGTGGAGTCGTCGCCGAGGTGCAAGCCGTTTATTTCCTCGGCCAGAGGATCGGAGATGACTTCGTCGGCATCGAGATTTAGAACCCAATCGTGCCGGCATAGATCCTGGGCAAAGCGTTTTTGCATCCCGTAACCGGGCCAATCATTGTGGACGACGCGTGCCCCCCAGGACCGGGCAATTTCGATCGTCCTGTCGGTGGAGCCGGAGTCGACCACGATCACGTCATCGCTGACTTTGAAAGCCGACCTGATCGACTTTTCTATCCGGTCCTCTTCATTCAGGGATATCATGAATACCGAGATCGGCTGTGATTTTCTGTTCATTGGTGAGGCGAGGGGGTGGGTGGCTGTGGCTTCCAGGCAAGTGCGCTACTGCTGGCAATTGCCATGCAGCTTGTTATCGCAGCGATCAGCAGGTTCTTCTTGGAAATTATAATGTGTGGGGTTCCTTTTTAGGTTGATATTGACGAAAACTGTCAATGGCTGGACTCCCCGATGCGGGAGCGTATCCTGTGCATCTGGTGATGGCAAGCGTATCTTTTCTCTGTACGGACCGTGTTTAATTGTTATTTTCCCGATCAAACCCACAGTAGGCTGGTGATGTTGTGAATTCCTTGAATTTGGCCTGGCGTTTCCTGCGCCGCGATCTGCGCGCCGGTGAGGTGCGGGTGTTGCTGGCGGCATTGGCGCTGGCGGTGATGGCGGTGACGGCGGTGGCATTCGTCACCGAACGCGCCGAGCGCGCGCTGGCGCTGGAGGCCAACCGCCTGCTCGGCGGTGATGTGGTGCTGCGCGGCGATGAAGCGATTGGCGAAATGCCGCGCGAGCTGGCGCGCAATCTGGGCCTGCGCCAGACCGAAACCTGGTCGTTCCGCAGCATGCTGCGCGCCGGTGAGGGCCTGAGCCTGTCCGAAGTGCGCGCGCTGGGCGAAGGTTTCCCGCTGCGTGGCCGTTACCGCATCGACGAAGGTGCCGGTGAATACGAGGCCGACGGCCTGCCCGCACCGGGCAATGTCTGGCTGACCCGCGCCGGCGCGCAACTGCTGGATGTGGCTGTCGGCGACACGGTGCGGCTGGGGCAATCGGAACTGCGTGTGGCCGCGCTGGTGGCGCAGGAACCGGATGCGGCGATGGACTATTTCAATGTCGCGCCGCGCGTGTTCGTGCGGCTGGACGAGATCCACGCCACCGGTCTGGTGCAGGAAGGCAGTCGCATCACCCACCGTTTCATCGTCGCGTCCGACGATGGCGCGGCGCAGGGTTTCGTCGATGCGATGCAGAACCGGCTGGAGCGCGGCCAGCGGCTGGAAACCGTGGCCGATGCGCGGCCGGAAGTGCGGCGTGCGCTGGACCGCGCCGACCGTTTTCTCGGGCTGGCCTCGCTGGTCGCGGTGATCCTGGCCGCGATCGCGGTGGCGATGGCGGCGCGGCGTCACAGTGCGCGCCATCTGGACGGTTGCGCGGTGCTGCGCTGCCTGGGTGCCAGCCAACGCACGATTTCGATCATCCACATCGGTGAGTTGATGATGCTGGGCCTGATCGGCTGCGGCCTCGGTGTGCTGGGCGGCTGGGCGGTGCAGTCGCTGCTGAGCGGTTGGCTTGCGCAGATCATGAACATCGCGGTGCCGGCGGCGGGGTGGTTGCCGGTGGCCCAAGGTTTCGCCGTGGGTTTTGTTGTGCTGCTGGCGTTTGCGGTGCCGCCGGTGGTGGCCTTGCGCAAGGTGCCGGCGCTGCGTGTCCTGCGGCGCGATATCGGCGCGGTCGAGCCGGGCGCGCTGCTGGTGACGCTGGCCGGGCTGGGCGGTGTCGCGGCGCTGTTGTGGTGGAAGGCCGGTTCGCCGACGCTGGCGCTGACCATGCTCGGCGGCATTGCCGGCACCTTCGTGGTGCTGGCGCTGCTGGCGCTGGTACTGGTCGCGGCGCTGACCCGGCTGCGCACACGGATGCGCGGGCCGTGGCGTTATGGCCTGGCGAACGTCAGCCGCCGTCGCGCCGCCAGCATCGCGCAGATCGCCTCGCTTGGTCTGGGCCTGATGGCGATCCTGCTGCTGACGCTGGTGCGCAGCGACCTGCTCGGGCGCTGGCAGCAGTCGTTCCCGGAAGACGCGCCGAACCGTTTCATCGTCAACGTGCAGCCCGACCAGCTCGACGGCGTGCGCAGCATCCTGCAACAGCACGGCGAACAGGCGCCGACGCTGTACCCGATGGTGCGCGCCCGTCTGGCCACGGTGAACGGCGAGCCGGTATCGGGCGAAACCTATGCCGCGCGCGGCGACCGTGCCCGCCGCCTGGCCGAACGCGAATTCAATCTCAGCTCGGTCGCCACGCTGCGCGAGAGTGACAACGCTGTCGTCGCCGGCAGGTTCTGGCAGCCGGGGGATTCCAGCCCGCAGTTTTCAGTGGAGCAGGGCATGGCTGACGGCTTCGGCTGGAAGGTCGGCGACGTGATCGGTTTCGATATCGCCGGCAGCCATTTCGAAGCGCCGATCACCAGCCTGCGGCGGGTGGACTGGGAAAGTTTCCGGCCCAATTTCTTCGTCGAGACCCCGCTTGGCCCGCTCGATGCGCACACCGCCAGTTACATCACCTCGGCGCGTGTGGAGCGCGGCGATCCGGCGCTGACGCGGGCGCTGGTGGAGGCCTATCCGAACCTGTCGGTGGTCGATATCGATGCGGTCATCGACCAGGTCCGCAGCACCGCCGATCAAGTCGCCGGCGCGGTCGAATACGTTTTCTATTTCACGCTGCTGGCCGGCGTGCTGGTGTTGCTGGCCTCGATCAGCGCCAGCCAGGACGAGCGCCTGCTGGAAGGCGGCGTGATGCGCGTGCTGGGCGCGCGCACCGCGCAGTTGCGGCTGGCGCATGCGTCCGAATTCATCGCCATCGGTGCGATTGCCGGAGTGGTGGCCGCGATTGCCGCCAGCGTGATTTCCGGTGCCATCGCGGTACAGGTATTCGAGCAAGCGTGGGCGCCGGACTGGCGCGTGGCGCTGGCTGGTGGTGCGTTGGGCGTCGTCGTGGTCGCCGTCACCGGCCTGGTCGCGACCCGCCGCATTGCACGCATGCCGCCAGCGCAGACCTTGCGGGCGCTGGCGGGCTGAGCGCAGCCCGCCCACGTGGCCCGGGTAAGGCCGAAGGCCGCATCCGGGGTTGGCTTTCCCGATGATCTTGTCCCCGGGTGCGCTGCGCTTGCCCGGGCTACGTGTTGGATTCGCTCGGGTTCGGTGATTGCAAATGCCGGCTCAGTCCCTTGCCGGATCGCCATCCAGCGCACCCGGTTCGCTCAGTGCCAGTTCGCGCAGCAACAGGCTGGCCTGGGTGCGGTTGCGCACGCCGAGTTTTTCGAAGATCGCGCTGACGTGGGCTTTCACGGTGCGCTCCTGTACATCAAGGCGGTCGGCGATCTGTTTGTTCAACAGCCCTTCGGCGATCAGGTTCAGTACCCGGAACTGCTGTGGCGTCAGGCTGGCAAGGCGGGCGGCAAGATCGCTGTCGGCGGGGTTGGAAGCGGTATCTGCCATGGCCCGGTGCAGGTCGTCGGGCAGCCAGGTTTCACAATCCAGCATCGCGGCGATGGCGTAGCGGATTTGCGCCATGTCGGTGCGCTTGGGCACGAAGCCGGCGGCACCGTGATCGAGTACGCGCCGCACCACGCGCGGGTCGTCGTGGCCGGAGCAGACTGCCACTGCCACCTGCGGAAACTGTGCGCGTACTGCCGCCAGCCCGGCCAGGCCGTGGTTGCCGGGCATGTGCAGATCCAGCAGCACCAGATCGATGTCCGGGTCGGATTCCAGCAACGCCAGTGCGCTTTCCAGGTCGGACGCTTCCAGCACCTGGCAGTCCGGCGCGGCCGCCACTGCCGCCTGGGTCAGTGCGGCACGGAACAGCGGGTGGTCGTCGGCGATCAGCAACCTGGGCATGGCCCCGATTATCGAGGCATAGGCCCGTCTTGTCGCGCCCGGCGTCGTTGCTGCCGGTCCGTTGCGTGAAGGAAGCTGCTTACTGCACCGTCCAGCCGCCATCCACGGTGATGGCCTGGCCGGTGATGTTGCGCGCCGCCGGCGAGCACAGGAAGGCGGTGATGCCGGCTATTTCCTCGAACGTGATGAACACACCCTTGGGCATCGGCTTGAGCATGATTTCGCTGACCACCTGTTCTTCCGGGATGTTGTTGGTGCGGGCCTGGTCGGCGATCTGTTTTTCCACCAGCGGCGTCTTCAGGTAGGTCGGGCAGATGGTGTTGATGGTGATGTCGGTATCGGCGGTTTCCAGTGCCAGCACCTTGGAAAAGCCCAGCAGGCCGTGTTTGGCCGCGACATAGGCGCTCTTGTAGCGGCTGCCGACCAGCGAGTGGATCGAGCCGATGTTGACGATGCGCCCGAAGCCGCGTTCGCGCATCGAAGGCAGCAACGCCTGGGTCACGCGCGCCACGCCGGTCAGCATCACGTCGACGAGGAAACCCCATTTGCCGATCGGGAACTCCTCCAGCGGCGCGACATGCTGCAAGCCGGCGTTGTTGACCAGCACATCGACCGGCCGCGACAGCGCTGGCAGCAGCGCTGCGACGCTGTCGTCGGACGTCACGTCCAGCGCATGCGCTTCGGCCGAGCCACCGGCCGCGCCAATGCCGGCCGCGACCTGGGTGGCGGCCTCGAGGTTGAGATCGGTGACCACCAGATGGTGGCCGGCAGCGGCCAGATGTTCGGCAATGCCGGCGCCGATGCCGCTACCGGCACCGGTGACAAGAATGGTGAGGGAGGTCATGTGTGGTTCTCCGGGGAAAAGACGTGTGCACCGGCGGCGCGATCGCGGCGAAGCCTAGCAGGCTCGTGCCGCCGGCAGCGTCGTACTTTGGTCCGACGCGCGGAGCGGATATGGATGGCGGTGCTGCGGGTGCCGGCGAATTCCAGCGCCGGAATCAGCGCCAGAACGGGATGCGCAGCACCGCGCTTTCCTGCTCGGTCTTCGTGTCATCGGATGAGGGCGGTGCCGCGGCATCCGGCACATCGCCATCTTCCAGTTTCAGCACATGGCGGCCCGGTGCCAGCGTGCGCACATCCAGCATCGCGACCACGCCGCGCAGGCCCTGGATCGGATCGTGCGCGTAATCGAAGGTTGGCGCGGACACCGGCACATCGTCGAGCCAGAGCCGGAAACGCTGCGGCATGCAGTCCAGCACCGCATCCGGCGTGGCGGCATGGGGATCGGCCAGTTGCGGGCACAGCCGTAGCAGTGCATCGCTGTCGTGGGACGGACGCAAGGGGATGAACAGGCGTAGCCAATCGCCTTCGATCCGCTCGGACGGGATGTGGATGCTGGGGCGCAGATTGTCCAGGCGCGCGCGTTGGTCGGCATAACGGCGCGGGTCCAGCGTGCGTCCGTCGCCGGCTTCGGCACGGAACAGGTCGGAGCCGTCCAGATGGCGCAGCGGGTCAGCACCATCCAGCCGGATCGCGGCCACGCCGATCAGTACCAACAGCACGCTGGCCAGTGCGATGGAGCCACGATGGCCGCCGGCATGGGCGGAAAACAGCAGCAGCGGATAGTTGGTGCCGTGCAGGAAGCGGAAGCGCAACAAGCGGTCGAAGAAGCAGTCCAGCCAGCCGGTCAGGCGCGGGAAGCGTGCCGGTCTGGCACGCAGCCGGCTGTCGATCGTGTACAGCAGCAGATAGGGCGCGAAGAACAGCGTCATGCAACCCAGCAGCAGCGCGTTCACGCCCAGGCGCCGGCCCGACAACTCGTGCATCGCCACCACCAGTGCGATCACCAGGATCACCATCAGCGCGATGCCCAGCGCCAGATACGCCAGTCCCATGCCGAAGCCGAACACCTGGCTGGCACGGTTGTCGTAGCGCTCGATGATGTCCTCGGGTGGCGGCGTGTGGCGCCGCAGCGCCTTGACGAAGGCCGGTCCCCACGGCAGCGAATCCCAGTCCACGCCGCGCGGATACACCGACACCAGCCCGACCAGCGCCACCCAGTAACCGCGCACGCACAGGTGCAGCAGGAAGGTCAGGATCAGCGCCAGGCAGGCGGTCATCAGGTACAGGTAGGGCATCGTCGCAACCGGCTGGTAGGCCGCGTCCAGGCGCGGCACCAGCGCGTAATAGACCTGATCCATCAGACGCGGCACCTGCAGCAGTGAGAACACCGTGGCACCGGAAATCAGCAGTTCCATTTCCCAGGTGGGCGTGGTGCGGCGCGGCAGCGGATCACGGCCGGGCACGGGTGCGGGAGATGATGAATCACTCATGGCGGTTCCGGAGGGTGGCGGGGTGCGCAGGCTGTCATCGGCATTGCGCGGCGTCACGGCATACTATGGGCAGTGCGATCGCAACAGGAGAATGCCCATGAATACGGCCAGTGGCACGCAGTATCCGGGTTTGGAACCCTGGATGCGTGCCTTCCGCGAGACGATGTCCGCTTTCCAGCCCCAGGGTACGCCGGCGGCCGGGTTTCCCGGAATGTCGGGGATGCACGGCATGACGGGAATGCCGGATCTGTCCGCGCTGTTTGGACAGTCGGCGTGGTCGCCCGGCCAGAACTGGGGTGCGGGCGCACCGTGGGCAGGTACGGCGCCGTGGGTGGCTTTGGCACAGATGCCGGGCATGATGCCCAGCGCGATGGCCGGCAGTGCGCCGGGTGTGGGTGGCATGTTCTCGGGCATGTTCGACCAGCTCTCGACGCTGGCGCAGGGCCAGTGGCAGCAGTTGGCCGCGCAGTTCGCCACGCCTGCAACGCAAACCGGCGCTGGCATCGAACAGTGGCGCCAACTGCTGGAAGCAATGGCGCCAGCGATGGCCGCCGCAGCGCAGACACCGGCACCGCTGGCCGATGTCGAAAAATCCTGGCGCGAGGCGCTGTCCACGCCGCAGGTCGGGCCGATGCGTGAGCACGTCGAACGCTGGCAGCAGGCGATGCTGGCGCAACTGGATTACCAGCAGGCGGCGCGTGCGTTTTCCGAGTTGCTCGGGCGCATCCTGACCCGCGCGCAAGGCCTGTTCGAACAGCGTCTGGC
>LSQX01233551.1_pt1 | contig 17114 bp, 15 predicted proteins | sample 654561 | NCBI WGS metagenome assembly LSQX01 (sample SAMN04489861, study PRJNA283612) | anaerobic digester metagenome | isolation source: 4 biogas reactors fed with cattle manure at either 37C or 55C with and... | place: Denmark: Kongens Lyngby | collected 2014
CACATCGTCCCCGAGCTTACCCGCCATGGTCTCCGCAGCCCCCTGCCGGGCCGCGGCCACCGCCTGGTTGGCGCCCTTGCCGCCCGGAAAGCGGTTGAAGCTGATGCCGATAATGGTCTCGCCTTCTTCAGGCACCCGCGGCGTACGCACCACAAGATCCATCATAAAACTGCCGATCACCAGAATCTCTTGTTGCCTTTCCTTCATTGCGTCACATCCCTAATCATGAAAACTTGGCCAGGCTGTCAAAGGCATGCTTCAGTGCCGGATAAAGGTCTTTGTACACCTCGTGGAGCTCCTGGTAAACTCCTTGCCAAGCCTGGTTCGGCTCTACGGTGTGCTCCACCTTGATGATGGAGTCAGACGCTTCCAGCACACTTGCGTAGGTACCTATACCTACACCTGCCAGAATCGCAGCGCCCAAAGCCGGTCCCTCATCTATATTCACTGTCTCCAGGCTTAATCCTGTAATGCTGGCAATAATTTCTTTCCAGAGGGGAGAGCTGGCGCCTCCGCCGAGGATACGGAGAGAGGTTCCGTCCCAGCCTGCGGACCTAAGGAGTTCCACTGAATCCCCCAGCCCAAAGCCGACGCCCTCCAAACTGCTCGGACAAGTTCTCCCTCGCTGTGGGTGGCGCTCAGGCCGACGAAGGAAGCCCTGGCATTGGCGTCCCCGTGGGGCGTCCTTTCCCCGGTCAGGTAAGGCAAAAAGATAAGACCGCGGCTGCCTGGCGGGACCGCAGAAGCCTTTTGAGTTAAGGCGTCATAGGACTCCGTCTCCCGGCCGAACTGCTGCCTCAGCCACCTAAAGGAGAGCCCTGCCGACAGCATGACGCCCATCATATAAAACTCGTTGGGCACACAGCTGTTAAACATATGCACAGTGCCGCCGGTGACCAGTTTCGCTTCCTGCAAGTGGGCCAAGACTACGCCGCTGGTGCCCAGGCTGACCATGCCCCTTCCGGGCGTGACAACTCCGCAGCCCACGGCGCCGCAGGCGTTGTCAGCACCGCCGCCGACAACGGGGGTGCCTTCCTTGAGGCCCGTCAGCTCAGCCGCTTCCCGGCTGACTGTACCCGCCACTTCTGCGGATCCGACTATAGGAGGCAGGATCTCTGCGGACAGACCAAGGCTCTTTAACACCGGCTCAGACCATGTCCGCCTGCGCACATTCATCATCAGCATGCCCGCGGCATCGGAAACTTCCATGGCCAGGCTGCCGGTCAGGCGAAACCGCACATAGTCCTTGGGCAGCACCAGCCAGCGCAGCTGCTCGTAATTCCAGGGCTCATTGTTTCTCAGCCACAACAGCTTTGGCAAGGTGAATCCTTCCAAGACCGGATTGCAGACCTCTCCAAACAGGATTTCTGGATCAACGGCCGCTTCAATTTGGCGGCACTCAGCGCTGGTGCGCACGTCATTCCAGAGGATGGCAGGTCTAATCACCTGGCAGTCCTGATCCAAGAAAACGGAACTGTGCATCTGGCCCGAGAGGCCGATGCCCCGCACCGACCCTGGGGCGACGCCGAATTCGCCTAACACACGGCAAACTGCCTCCACACTGGCCGCCCACATATCCGCAGGTTCCTGTTCAGACCAGCCAGGACGCGGCGAGGAAAGGGGATACTCCACATTGACACTGCCGACGACATCACCAGTTGTTTGCAAGAGTAAAGCCTTTACCGCTGAGGTGCCGATATCAAGTCCAAGTAGGTATTCCACTTTGCAGCCTCCAGTCTAGACTTCTAAGATATGGCGATTCAAGATAGACTCCAACAGCTCCTGGCGCCCGGAGGGCAGAGTGATTTGATCATGCTCCAGGGCGTAGGCGCTCAGCTCTTCCAGGCCAACCTGGCCCTGGACGATTTTCTCACCGATGCCCGAAGTGTAGCTGGCATAGCGCTCTGCAACAAACTCCTCCAGTTCCCCTGATTCCAGCAGACTGTAGGCAGCCTCCAGGCCCCGGGCAAAGGCATCCATACCTGCGATATGGCCGTAGAAAAGGTCCGCAGCTTCGTGGGAACCCCTGCGCACCTTGGCGTCAAAGTTTAAGCCGCCAGGAGCCAAACCGCCGTTTTGCAGAATTTCGTACATAGCCAAAGTGGTTGCATAGATGTTAGTGGGGAACTGATCCGTATCCCAGCCCAAGAGCTTGTCCCCCTGGTTGGCATCGACGCTGCCTAAAACTCCGTTAATCCTTGCCAGGCGCAGTTCATGCTGGAAGGTATGGCCGGCTAAAGTGGCGTGATTCGCCTCAATATTGATTTTGAAGTGCTGATCCAGGTCATAGCTCTTCAAAAAGCCCAGCACTGTTGCTACATCAAAGTCATACTGATGCTTGGTGGGCTCCTTGGGTTTCGGTTCGATCAGGAACTGGCCGGTGAACCCGATCTGCTTGGCATAATCCACTGCCATATGCAAAAAGCGGGCGAGATTGTCCAGCTCAAGTTTCATATCTGTGTTAAGCAGAGTCTCATAGCCTTCCCGTCCGCCCCAGAACACATAGTTTTCTCCCCCCAGTTCTTTTGTGATCTCCAGGGCCTTCTTTACCTTGGCAGCTGCGTAGGCAAAGACATCTGCGCTGGGGGAGGTTGCTGCGCCATGCATAAAACGGGGGTGGGAAAAGAGGTTTGATGTGCCCCACAAAAGCTTCTTCCCTGTCTTGGCCATCAGCTCTTTCAACAGTTCGGCCATCTTATCCAGGTTATTGAAGGTTTCTGTTAAAGTGGCGCCTTCAGGGGCAACATCTACATCATGGAAACAGAAATAGGGAATCTGCATCTTTTCCATAAATTCAAAGGCCGCATGGGCACGGGCTTTGGCAGCTTCCATGGGATCAGAAGACTTATCCCAGGGCCGTTCAACCGAAGCGGCACCAAACATATCCACGCCTTGGCCGGTGAGGGTGTGCCAGTAGGCCATGGAAAAGCGCAGATGTTCTTCCATAGTTTTGTCGCCAATTACCTTGTTTGGATCGTAGTAGCGAAATGCCAAGGGGTTGTCCGTCTTTCTGCCTTCATATACGATCTTGTCTATTTCTGGGAAATATACTGTCATGCTTAGTCCTTCCTTTTCCTTTTCTATTTTCCGCCCTGCTGCCGCAGGAATTCTTCAACTTCGCTGCGATAGGGTGCAGCGATTGATGTTCCCACTTTAGTCACAGATAACGCCGCGGCTGCCGCAGCAAACCGGCAAGCCTCAGCAAGGGAGCGCTTTTCTGCCAAAGCTGCAGCCAGGGCGCCGTTAAAGGCATCCCCTGCACCGGTAGTGTCAACTGTGTCAACTGCAAAGGCAGGAATATGAATGGTTTCCTCCTCAGTGACTGCCAGGGCCCCCAGGCCGCCAAGGGTGATAACAACAGCCCCAGGTCCCCTCGCCAAGAGAGCCTTGGCCGCCTTTTCGGCAGTAGCTAAATCATTGATTTCCAGTCCGGTAATGATTTGGGCTTCATCTTCGTTAGGCGTCAGCACGTCCACGTTCGCCAGAAGGCCATCCGGAAGGGGTCTTCCGGGGGCAGGGTCCAGAATGATCTGGGTCTTTGCTTCCCGGGCGAGCTTTGCGGCATACTCCACTGTTTCCAAGGGAATCTCCAGCTGCATCACAACACAGTCTGCCTCTGCCATTTTCCCTTTCACCCGCTCCACATCATCTTTGTCCAGCAAGCTGTTGGAACCCGGCGCAACCACGATCATGTTTTCGCCGCTTAAATCATCCACGATAATCAGGGCGATCCCTGTGGATTCGTCGCTGACACGCTTGACTCCCTCTATCCCCACGCCGGCCTGGACCAGGGCATCAAGGGCCAGATCGCCGAATTGGTCAGTGCCGAGGGAGACAACCATCTCAACCTCAGCCCCCAGCTTGGCAGCGGCAATAGCCTGGTTGGAGCCCTTTCCTCCGGCTCCCATGTGGAAGGGCCCGCCCATCACAGTCTGACCGGGTTTTGGGAGATGGGGGCTTTTCGACATCAAATCCACCATGAAGCTTCCTATCACTAAGATTTTTGGCTGCTTCTTCACGCCTGAACCTCCTTTGCCTAGAGTCTAGAAATGGGGCCCCTGTTTGCAGGGGCCGCCTTTGTTTGTGCCTTCAGTTAACGATCAGCCAGCCAGTTCACGAGCTGGTTCCAGAAGTGGGGGTAGCTTGCCCATTCCGTAAAGGAAACTGAGCCCCAATGGGGGGAGCAGTCGCTGGCAAAGGCTGCTGCCCGCCCTTTCCCGAAGGTGCCGACAGTTAGGAAGGCGTCTTCTTCTACACTCAAGAGCACTTCTGCCCCGGGCTTGGCTGAAAGCTTGTTGTAGCCCAAAAACGTCGGCCATTCGCCGGGGATGCCGGAGAGGACAGGGTGATCCTTTGCTTCTACCTTGGGTGTGCAGCCTTCGGGCTTTTCCATCCGGTCATCATAGCCCAGAATGTTTACCGGCAGCACGTCTGCGACAGGTGTATGGATGTAGTGGGCCCTGCCTTCAAAACCGGCAAAGGACATGTATCCGCCTACCATCAAAAATCCGCCGCCCTGATTGACAAACTCCTTGATTGCCGCCAGGGGGTTGGGCCGGATTTGGCCGTCAATCAGTACAGCCGGGGGCAGCAGGAAGGTGTCAGAGCCAATGTCGCTGAGAATGACCACATCGTACTCCTGCAGCTCCTCCACCGTCCTGGGAAACTGCTCAATTGCCTCATGGTTGCGCAAATAGGTCACTTCGTGGCCCATTTGCTCCAGGGCATCGATGAGGGGTTTGCCCCCCTCGCCGTAGCCGCCGATGTTGTAGGCATTAAAGCCCTTGGTGTTGATGCTGTAGCTCATCCATGATTCGCCGGCAAAAAGTATCTTCGCCATCTTATCCCTCTTTTCTAGTTTTTTGTGGCGCCTTGCGCCCTTACTCCGCTTTAGCCCGTCTGTGATTCAACGTTACAGTGATTACAATGATGGCCCCGATGATGCCCTGCTGGATGTAAGGGTTGATCAGCATCAGGTTCATCAGGTTGTTGATCATGGCAATGATCACTGTACCCAGGATGGTCCCGGACACCGAACCCCGCCCCCCGGCGAAACTGGTTCCCCCGATCACAACGGATGCAATGGACTGCACATTATCATTGGCATTGACATAGGGGCCCCCCATATCCATCCTGGAGGTAATTACAATCGCGGCAATTGCTGCGCACAGACCGGAGAAGGCGTAGCCCAAAAGCTTGATCCTCTGCACATTAATGCCTGACAGGTGGGCAGACTGCTCATTGCCCCCGACTGCATACACGCCTCGCCCGTACACCGTTCGGGTAATCAGGAAAATGCCAAAGAGGCCTACGCAGAGCCAGATAACCACCTGAATGCCGAGTCCGCCAATGGTATCACGGCCAAAGACCAAAAGCTCTTTGGACAAGCCGTAGATGGGCCTGGACTGGGTCATCAGTGTGGCCAGCCCCCGGCAGATGCTGGCCATGGCCAAGGTGGCAATAAAAGGAGGCACCTTGGCTCTGGTAATGATCGTTCCGCTGAACAGGCCGCCCAGCGCGCCGACCAGAAGGCCTGCCAAGAGAGGCAGAATCAAACCGAAGCCATTGACGTTGAGGTAGGCTACAACCATGGACACCAGGGCCATCATGGAACCCTGGGAAAGGTCCACGCCGGCCAGTAGAATAACAACGGTCTGTCCAATGGCCATGATGCCTATCGTTGCATACTGGCGCAACATATTATGAATGTTCGACGGACTGAGAAATACACCTTTTGATAACACCGTCGAAACAATTACAAGCACAAAAAACATAACCAGCCGAGGATTCTGGGACAAGAAACCCGGAACCTTCGCTTTAAACCTTTCTTGTACTGCGGATGAATTGTTCATCACTAACCTCCCCTTCATATGCTGCCTGACATTGATTCTAGGACTTCCTCATTGTGCGTACTCCAACAGCGATAATGATCAATAAACCAATCGCAACAGGTTGCACGAAGGGCGAAACACCCATTAGGTTCAGGATGTTCTTGACAATAGCAACAATCAAAAAGCCCAGCAAGGTGTTGGTTACCTGTCCTTCACCACCAAAGAAGCTTGTCCCGCCGATAATGGCCGCTGTAATTGCCTCAGTCTCGTAGTCTACAGCCCCGTCGGGCAGGCCCAGCGTTACATAGGACGTGTAGTACAGGCCGGCAATGCCTGCCATCAGGCCGGAGATGGCGTAAGCTGCCACTCTGATCCGGTCGATGTTAATGCCCGTCAGCCTTGCTGCCTCCGCATTGCTTCCCACGGAGTAGATGGAACGTCCCAAAGTGGTGTACTTCAGGAAAAACCAGGTGAGCAAATAGATTGCCACCAGGAGAAAGGCAACCAGCGGAATCCCGCCTGCTGTAGTGATGGCCAGATTGGAGTAACTGCGGGGCACTCCGTAGACCGGCTGCCCATTGCCAATCACAAGCGCAATCGAACGCACAATACCCATTGTACTCAGTGTCAGGACAAATGAGGGCATCTTAGTCTTAGTCAAAAGCACCCCATTGACGATGCCGATGGCAAGGGTGGCCAAAAGGGAGACCACAATCGCCAGGGCAAGACTTGTGGGCGCCAAAGTCGCCATGAGCACAGAGGCTAACGCCACCTGTGAGCCGACGGACAGGTCAATTTCTCCTGCCACCAGAATCACTGTCATGCCGCTGGCCAAAATGCCGAAGGTGGCTGCGCCAACGATGATGTTCCTGAGGTTTTGCGCCGAAAAGAAGAGCGGCGAAATCAGTGCCCCAATCAGCATCACTGCCACAAAAACCAAGAGCAGTACAATATTGCCGGAAAAACCGCGTCCAAGTCTGTGTTTTATCTGAATCTGGTTTTGCAACAACTTCTATCCCCCCTAACTGGCCGCTGCCGCTTCCCGAAGCTCCTGCGGAATCGCGTGCTCCAGGATTTGTTCCTGCGTCGCTTCGCCGGCCATGAACTCTTTTCTGATTCTCGAGTTGGACATCACGAGAATGCGGTCCGACAGAGCCATGAGTTCGGGCAGCTCTGACGAAACAAGGATAATGGATTTGTTGTTCCGTACAAGTTCTGCCATGAACTTATAAAACTCCAGTTTACTGCCGACATCAATGCCTCGGGTCGGCTCGTCCAGAAGCAGGATCTGGGATTCTGAGGCCAGCCACTTGGCGAGAACCGTCTTCTGCTGGTTGCCGCCGCTTAACGTCACTACTTCCTGCCTGAGTGAGTGGCAGCGGATCTTCACATAGTTGGCCAGCTCCACAGCTTTCCGGAAAATCGTTGGGAAATGTACCAGGAACTTGAACTCTTTCTTAGCCAGAGTCCCTAAGGAGAAATTCTCTTCAATGCTGCGGCACAGAACAGCCCCTTCGTTCTTGCGATCTTCAGGAACAAAGCCCAACCCTTTAGCGATGGCATCCCTTGGTGATTTGAAACGGCACTCCTCGCCGAAAATGGTCAAAGTCCCGCCATCAAGCTGGTACTCTCCGAAAATGCTTTTTAAAAGCTCAGTGCGGCCTGCACCCACAAGTCCTGCCAGGCCAAGGATTTCCCCTTCCCTAAGCTGGAAGCTGACATCCTTCACCAGCCCTTGCACCGAAAGGTTCTTGGCTTCCAGGACCACATCGCCGATTTCTACTTCTTCTTTGTAAAACTGCTCGTCGATCTCCCGCCCGACCATCCATTGGATCATCTGTTCCATAGTCACATCTTCGATGTCTCTGGTGACAATATTTTCCCCGTCCCGCAAGACGGTTACGACGTCACCGATCTCAAAGACCTCAATCAGGCGGTGGGTGATGTAAACGATCGCGACACCCTGCTTCTTCAGCTCGGCGATAATGCCGAAGAGACGTTCGAGCTCGCTGCCGGTCAGAACCGCAGACGGCTCGTCCATAATCAGTACCTTGGAATCCTGGGAAAGGGCCTTGACAATGGCTACAATTTGCTGCTCCGCCACGGTCAGATCTTTGATCAGGCTGTAGGGGCTGATCTCGACGTTAAACATCTGCAGAAGCTCTGCCGCCTTGCGGTTCATAGTGTGCCAATCAACGAGCCCAAGCTTTGTTTTGGGAACATCTTCAATAAAAATATTCTCCGCCACAGACAGAGTTGGCAAAAGATCGAGCTCCTGGTAAATGGCGCGAATGCCGAGCTCCCTTCCGTCCTGGGGACTGTTCAGCACCCTTGGGGTGCCGTTTACCAGCATTTCCCCGGAAGTCATGGTGTGCGCCCCAGTCATGATCTTAATCAGCGTGGACTTTCCTGCGCCGTTCTCGCCGACAAGGCAGTGCACCTCACCGGCACGCAGTGTCAGGTTTACCTCTTTAAGAGCCCTAACCCCGGGAAAGCTCTTCGTAATCTTCTTCATCTCGAGAATAGTCTTGCCCTCACGCATAGCACATACGTCCTCTCAAGCTTAATTTTCATCTCCTCTTGACTACCTCTGGCCCCAGTTCCAAATTAAAAGGGCGTAGGTTAAGATAAAGTTCAGGTACTCATCGACAGCCACCGACTCATTCACCGTATGGCAGTCTTCCAGCCGCCCAGGCCCGCAAATGATGGTGGGCATGCTGCCGATGTTTTTCATGAGGCGGGCATCGTTGGCTGCCTGGCTTCCGCCGATCTCAAATCCCAGGTCAAAGGCCTGCTCAGCCGAGGCTTTGGCAAGCTGTACCAGCTCGTGTTCCACTTCCTGCTGGAAGCCCAGGCCTTGCTGATAAATGCTGATGGTCGGCGGGTTTTCGCGCAGCCACTTATCTCCCCGGGAGCGTGTCAAGAGGGCATCTTTCACCTGTGCAATCACATCTTCATGCTCCATCGCACCGGGTACATAGTGCAGGCAGAACTTAAAGGTGCAGTGGTTGGGCACATCGTTGCCCGCTGTTCCGCCCTCAATCACCCCAATGTTCAGAGTTGGCGGGGGCAGCATTTGATGGCGGTAGATCATCATCCATCTGTTTTCCAGCTCGTGCAGGGCATCAATGAGGAAAATCGCCTTTTCAATGGCGTTCACCCCGTCCCACTTTGAAGCTGAGTGGAGGGAAATGCCTGTTACATTCACTTCAAAGAAGATGAAGCCCATATGCGCTACGACAACTTTCTTGTCACTAGGCTCGCAGACAACTGCTGCATCTGCCCTGCGTCCGTTCAGCAGCGATACCAAGGTGCCGTTGCCGCCGCCTTCCTCGTCCACAACCGAAAGCAGCGTGACATCGCCGGGCAGCTCCACGCCTGCGTCCTGCAGGAGCTTTACCCCCAAGACACTGGCCATCAGCCCTGCTTTCATGTCGGCAACACCCCGGGCATAGACCCTGCCGTCCCTGATTTCCGGCTTGAAGGGATCGCTCTCCCAGAGACTCACATCTCCCGGAGGCATCACGTCTACATGGCCGTTAAACATCAGCGTTGGGCCGTCGCCGCCTTTGAACTCAGCAACCAAGTTGTAGCGGTCATCATAATTGTGCCCCGGGTTGCCTTCGCTGTAGGTTTCGATTCCCTTTTGGACAACCTCTTCGGTGAGCTGTTCCCTGATTACGTTGGCACCCATGTTTTGCATTAACTGCTCCAGGTAGTCCTGTCCGTTTTTCTCCAGCCCGCCCTCGATGCCGTGGCCGATCACCCGTGTATCCCGTGACAGCAGTTCAAACAAGTGCCCGATATATTCCTCTTTCCTGCTTTCCAGTACAGCACGCAACTTATCTCTCATGGGTATACCTCCATACGCATTATTTGTTGGCCTGGGACCATTCATTAAGAATGCCGGCCTTTGGCCGCGTTACTAAGAGCGCCACAGCCAGTCCGGCCGTAACTGCCGAAATTAGAATCTTCATCGTTGTTTGAAAGGCCTGTGACTCCTGGGCGGCCACTTGGGGCTGAAAGTCCCAGGTTGCCTCAAAGACATTGCGTCCACTCTCAAAGACCAGCTTCATCCATTTCGTGCTGGAATCCAGGAACTGGTAGCCCGCAGTGGGGAAGCTGGCAGTGTAATCTACCTGATAGAAGTTACCCCTGCTGTAGGAGGTCCTCAGCTGGGGCTCGGAACCCTGGTAATCTGTGAGGACAAACTCCTCGCCCCGATCGTTTTTCAATGTCACTTTCCAGTCCGCCAAGTTTAACCGATCAATATTAGAATCATGAGACAGTTTGATAATAAAGGGGGTGCCGGCTGCATAGTCCGCTGCCTGCTCAGCCACATAATCATCTAATGTTTCTTCAGAAACAGTTCCCGCCATTACATCCGACGCCAAAACCAGGCGCGGATCAAGATACACTACCTCCAGCTGCAGATTATTGCTCAACGGCAGCCTGCGGGTCCAGTCAACCACCAAACCATAGTAATTGGTTTCCAAATCCGCGGCCCCAAGCTCACCAAAGTCAGTCAAGGGGGTCAGCACTTTTGGCTCTTCGTCGGCTTGGGCGCCCGCCGCTGACGGAAGTGAACAAATAAGGGCAAATAACAGGAACATAAAACTGTATCTAATAAAGTGCTCTTTCACTATAGCAATCTCTCCTCTCCCTAATGCTTCCCGCAGGAACTTAGAGAATGAGGGGCCGCTGACTCTCCTGCGACCCCCCAAAATCTACCGGTAGAATACTAGTAGAACAGATCTTCTGCCAGCATTCTGTTGTAGTAATTCCGCGTAAAGTTTGCAGCCTCAGGAGTTTGCATATGATAGAGGTTGGATTCCAGCATTTGAACAGGTTCAACCTCTTCGCCTGCCAGGTAGGCAAGGATGGTCTTGATGGCTGCTTCACCAAAGTGAGGTACATAGTCTGAAACTGCAAGGTGCTCGCCGTTAACAACGGTCTCAACCGCAGCCCTTTGGCCGTCCACGGTTACCAGTCTGCCGATGAGCTCGGTTCTGCCTGCTGCCTTAATGGCCTGGAGTGCACCGAGGCCCATCTCGTCGCTGTGGGTGTAGACGATGTCAATGGTGCCGGCTGGGAAGCGCTCCAGATAGTTCTCCATAACCTTGGTTCCTTCAACTCTGTAGCCGTGTCCGCTTTGGGTGGCAATGATCTTAATGTCAGGATACTGTTCCAAAGCTTCCCTAAAGCCGTTGTACCTTTCGATTGTTGCAGAAGAACCAACAGCCTCTTGAATTTCTACGATATTTCCTTTATACTCGCCATAGATCTCATAGAGATAGTTGGCTACGAACTCGCCCAGTTCACGGGCAAGCTTGGTGTTGTCCTTGCCGATGAAGGAAATGTACATGCCTGTGCCTGGCTCGGAATCGATAGCGCGGTCGATTGTAACCAAGGGAATGCCTGCCTCATCGCACATCTCTTTAACTGGATCGAGTGCAGTGGCTTGGAACGGGGACATAATCAGAGCATCCGGCTCTTGCAGAAGCAGGTCGCGAACTTTTGTCAATTGGATGGCAGCGTCTGCTTCTCCCTCGTTCCAAATGAGGTCTACGCCCAGTTTCTCTGCCCAGTAAACAATGTCATTGGTCATGGCGATTCTCCAAGGATGGTTCATGGCAACCTGGGAGAATGCAATCAACGGCCTGTCAGAGGCAAAACCAACAGCTGACATGAAGGAAACAAGCAACAGAACTAGCAATACGGCTGAAATGCTACGCATTCATACTCCTCCTATCTCGAATTGAATTGTGGTGAATCCTGCAAAGTGGACAACAGCAACCGGTCAGCGTTCCTCTGTGAAAGATCACCCCCTTCGTCTTATTTAAAAATACCCTGGGATACGTAACATTTGAAACGGTTTAATACGATTGTAAATTACTGTTCAACAAATTTACCTTCTAGAAGTAAGATATTTTTATTACATCTTGTATTTGTGTGTCTGTGCTGCGTAAACTGCCGACGTATCCCAGGGTAAATTTAGCCGCTGTACTTAACGCAATGTAAAGATCGTCTTCTTGTCCAAAAGGAACGGCCTGTAGTAGCCCAAAAGGTCCGACATAGGCAGGATTTCCTCCTTCAGCTCAATGCCTAACACCTTATCAATGTACTCCCTGCGCCTTTGGAATCTCTGCCAGGCCTTGGGGCTCAGCTCCTTGATTTCATCCCTGAGGGCCTGATCCGCGATGACGATGCCGTCCTCAAAGTCTGCGCCAAAATAGGGATCCTTGGGCGAGATAATCAAGTCAAACTGAATGTAGTTCCCGCTTTGCAGCTTTACGTTGGATCCGGACATAAAGGGAGTTGACACCCACTCGTCGGCGGCAATCATATGCCCTGGGTTCAGTTCCCAGCCATACTTGGACTGGGGCAGGCGCTCCTCCACCATGGCGTAGATGGGTCCGCCTTCTGCACCGATCCCCACCGATTCCAGCCACTCCACTGCAGTGGAGAAATAAGGAATGGCTATATCCTCCAGCCAGTTTTCGGCAGGAACATCCTTCTCGGAATGGGCAATATAGGCCGCTCTGCAGCTGAGAGCCCCTTCAATGCCAAAGGCGGTGGTGATAAAGTCTCCGAGCTGTGCCTGTCGGGCAGATGGGCTTGTCAGGCCGAACCTTGCTTTGTCCCCGACAGAAACCATCTGGTGGCAGGATAAGGGCAGGCCCATATTCTGCATGCTGCGGGCCAGTGCCATTTCGGAAACGCCGACCTCAACAGCGTTCATCAGATCCAGCATCGATTTGGACACCAGGCAGGCGATGTATTCATAGGCAAGGATCTGTTCTGCCTCCAAACGAGTGCGGAAACCATCCACAGGCGACATGAAAAAGTGCGTAATATTTTGCACGTTCCCGGCATCGCCCACTGCATCGATGAGGGCCTCTGCCAGGTAGTGGGGAATCTCGATGGAATCTGCCGGGCAGCCGTCATCTTCAGTAAAGTACTTCCAACCCACTGTGCCTACGGTCATGCCAGGTGCGATTCCGGCCTCTTTGAGAATAGTAGGCAAAGACTTGGCGCCTTTCCTGGGCTGTCCAATCAGGCCGAAGCTGGGAAAATGTACTGCTTCCAGCTCGATGGCTGCATAATTTGCCATACACAGATTTTCTGTGCCCAAGAGTACCTTCGGCGTCCCCGCTGGGGCAACAATCAGCAGGCCCTCCTCAAAGCGGGGGCTGAAACCGGTCAGGTAGGAAAAGTTGGCTCCATGCTCCTTGTCGGCATAAATCACAACAAAGTCCAAGCCGGCATCCTGCATTCTTTCACGCAAGAGATTCAGCCTGCCTTCATAGACCCCCCTGCCTACAGTGAACATTTCCTTTGGAATCTCGCAAATTGGTTCTGGTGCGCTGCGCAAGTTCACAGCTTTTGTCATTCCCTGTCACATCCTATCTTCGTAGTATTTCTAGTTAGAGTCTTCATCCCGATCTGCCAGACAGCTTTGAAAGTACCAGCATCACAAAGAGCTTCATCCCTGTTTTGAGTATCTCTTCAGCAAAATCAAAGGTTGGGGTGTGGAGCAGCCTCTCCTCGCCAATGCCTAAGAAGAACATACAGCCGGCTGTTTTTTCCAAGAACAGGCCAAAGTCTTCCGCCACCATGGTGGGGGCTGTCAGCTGAAGGGCTCTGTCCTCTCCAAACAAGGACCTGCTCAGCTCCAGCACTTCCGAGGCCGCATCCCTGCTGTTGACCAGGGGCGGGCAAAGGCGCCTGTAATCACAGGCAATCTCCGTTCCTGTTGCTCGGGCAATACCTTCCAGCTGGGTACGGAACACTCCCGGTATTTTGTCATAGGCGTCCCTGCCGGTGGTTCGCACCGTACCTTCGAAGGTTGCCGAATCCCCGATGGTGTTGTAGGCTGAGCCTCCCTGGATCTTGCCTATGCTGACCACTGTTGGTTCAGCTGGATTAGTCTCCCGGCTGACAATGGTCTGCAGCATGGTAATGGAGTGGGCCGCGGCAATGATGGGATCTCTCGCCAAATGGGGATTGGCGCCGTGTCCGCCAACGCCCTGGATGGTAACAGAAAACCGATCCGCGCCAGCCATGGCGGTTCCAGGCAGAACACCGATGTGCCCAAAAGGAACCTGGGGCCAAAGGTGCAGTGCATAAATGCGTTCCAAGGGCTCACCGTCCAGCACACCGGCCTCAATCATCTGTTTTGCCCCTTGCAGCAGTTCTTCAGCGGGCTGAAAGATGAATTTTACACTGCCGCTCAAATGCTCCTTAAGCCGACGAAGCACTAGTGCTGTGCCCAGCAGAATTGCCATATGTCCATCATGGCCGCAGGCATGCATCACCCCGGGATTGGCCGACTGAAAAGGCAGGCCGGTTTTTTCCTCGATGGGGAGGGCGTCTATGTCCGCCCTTAAGCCGACGGAGGGCCCGGGAGACCCCCCCTGAAGGACCGCCACAGCGCCTGTGGGCAGGTTCATCTCGCAAATCTCCAGGCCAAGCTCTCCCAAAACTTGCCGAATCAGGGCAGTGGTCTCTTTCTCCTGAAAGCCTAGTTCCGGACGGGCATGAAGTTTGCGCCGCAGCTCCACCACCCGGGGCAAGGCCTCGTCAATAAGCTGGTCCACGAGTTCAGCCGCTCTGGGTTCCATCTGTTCACCTCCACTATTTGCCAGAATTGATTTAAACTGTTTTATATTGTTGCCAAAAAGAGAGGATGATGTTAGCCTGGCATGCTTAGGCATCCTTCAATCATCCATTGTTTCTACCTTGCCTGCTTCTCCCTGCATGGAGCGGTTGATTCACGGACAACCAGCTCGGGCTCGAGCTTGGTGTGGCGTGCCAGGGAAACCCCATTGCGGATCAGCCGCAAAACCTCCTGGGCACCTATTTCGCCCATTACCTCAAGAGACTGCTGGACAGAGGTGATATGCGGATTGATAATGGAGCAAATCTCGCTGTTGTCATAACCTGCCACAGACACATCACCCGGAACGTCGTATCCCAAAGCCTGTAAGCTGAGGATCGCACCGACCGCCATCTGGTCGTTGGCACAGAAAATGGCGGTGGGCGGCTCGTCAAGTTCCATGAGCTCCTTAGCAAACTGTTCTCCGGATTCGATCCGCCAATTGCCAACTTTGAGATATTCATCCCGCAGAGGCAGCCCTGCCTCCCTGGCTCCCCGCATGACACCCTTATACCTTTCCAGGGCGTTAAGGTCCTTTACAGGGCCGCCGATATAGGCTATACGCTCATGCCCCAGCTCCATCAGGTGGGCTATCACCTTTTTCGCCCCGGCCTCATTGTCGATCTTGACAGAGCTTACATCGGCGGGTATGCGCGCGTTTAAGACGACCAGAGGAAATTCCATTTCTGTAGCGATCTCCACAAAATCGTAGGAGATATCCTCCTGGACAAGGAGGATGATTCCGTCCAGGAAACCTTCCTGAACTGCCTTTGACAGCACTTTGCCTTCCATAGCCTCTTCTGTGCGGACCACTTCGAACATCAGACGGTAGCCTTCTGCCGAGAGCTCGTGGACCACACCCTGCATGATTGGATGATAGAACATCCAGCTGGAAGGCAGTGTCCAGATGGATTCCGCCTCGCCCCCAAGCACAAAAAGGCCGATGGTTGCTGAAGTGCCCTGTGACAGGCGGCTGGCAAAGAAGTTTGCCCGATAGTTAAGCTTGCGGGCTGCCTCCTTGACCCTTGCCTTTGTCTTTTCCGCAACCAGGGGGCTGTCGTTTAGTGCCAAGGAAACTGTGGCTTTAGATGCACCGAGGTGTTCTGCCACATCTTCGATGGTTACTTTTTTTCTTGGATTCCCTTTGCGAGAACTGTCTCTGGCCTTCACACCCCTACCTCCAACTGCCCACAAAGTTGATTTGAAACGTTTTAAAAGTTCTGATGTCCTAATTAGACGCGTTTACTAAATCTCCTGCTTGGAATTTAAAGTTTTTCTGGATTATTTACAAAGAGCGCTGAAAATGGCTTTGCTCAAGGCGGCAGAGGCTGCGCGGATATTTACTTTTCCTTCCGGACCTCGATCACTTCACCGGCTTTTTTGAAATAGTAGTGCTGTTCTACGTCCATAACCAGGCACCGGATTTCCTCCTCCTCGTAATGCTGCACAAAGAGGCTGACATCCACAGTGTTATTGGGAATCAGGCCGTAATGCATGGGGATCAACAGCTTGGCCCCCAGCCGGCGGTAGAGGACTGCTGCTTCTTCAATGGTCAAATTGCCGTACTTGGCGTTGATGCAGGCAAGCAGCACATCAACTCCTTCATGCTCAAAAAGGGGTGCACTGAGGGAGGTGTCGCCTGTGAAATAGACTTTGACTCCTTCAATTTCGAATATGAAGCCCATGCTGTCCTCAGTGTGGGCGGCGAAAACAGGTGTGTATACAACGTCCCTGAACCGGTACTTCTCACCGATTTTCAGTTCCAGCAGCCGCTCATTGCAGAACCGCATCCGCCTCATGTGCGATATGCTGGAAGGCGGACCCGCAAAAACCGCATCGGAATAAGTATAGATTAGGGGCAGAGTCTCTGGATCGGTGTGATCTAAGTGGTCATGGCTGCAGAGCACCAAGTCTGGCCGGAAGTTCGCTATTTTGAACTTGTTATACCACATGCGCCGGGCAGGACGCCCTTCATAGCGTTCAATGGAGTTGGAGTAGTAGGGATCGATGCAGATCACGGCACCACCGGCGGTTTGGAACACAAAACCCGCCTGCCCGATCCAGTTGATAATGAACTCCGGCCTTTCCACTCTAAAGTCCGCCATCTCTTCGATATGGCTCCTGCTGTCCCAGTTGAACATATGACCACCCCTTAAGAAGTTCTTGCCCTTCTTTTTTTGCTTTTTACATGTTACAATCTTAAATATAATCCATATTGTGCCAACAGATGGCAAATAAGGACTTCGAGGTCAGAACGATGAACAAGCAAAAGAACTATAAAATATCCCTGCTTGGCGAGTTTATGGACAAGTCCATAGAGGACGAATTCTTGGCCGACAGCTTAGCCGGGTCGAGGAATATAACCGCGCATATTGCCCTTGTCTTCGGTGCGATACTTGGGTTCTTCCTGATTAACAGCTTCTTTACCGAGGGCGGCACGCCCCTCTTTGCAAAGACTGCATTTGTCAGACTGATGTTTATTGCTGTTTCCGTGGCAGTCTATTTCATCGCGGGCAAGACTGTGAAGTACAGGCAGCTGATTTATGTCATCACAACAAATGGAGCAGAGAAAGTCGTCGAACAACCGAAATGTGTGGCAATCGTGATCATTGGTGCTTTTACTC
>LSQX01213325.1_pt1 | contig 17111 bp, 15 predicted proteins | sample 654561 | NCBI WGS metagenome assembly LSQX01 (sample SAMN04489861, study PRJNA283612) | anaerobic digester metagenome | isolation source: 4 biogas reactors fed with cattle manure at either 37C or 55C with and... | place: Denmark: Kongens Lyngby | collected 2014
TTTATTCTTTTAACCTTGTTAAAATCAATAACTACGTACTTTAAACAAACGTCTGAGCTGCAAAAATGTTCGGTTCTTATATCTATAATATATGGATGCCGGAGTCTTTAAAGGATTAAGAAATAGGCTTAGGCGCGTGATTTTTAGCTGTTGCGTGCAAAGCTATCTTCTATCACTTCAGTAAAGATTGTTTTAATATCCAGTCCGGCAGCTTTAATCTGTTGGGGTATAAAGCTGGTCGGCGTCATCCCCGGCGTGGTATTGACTTCCAACAGGAAAGGGCGATTGTTGCTTAGGATATAATCCACTCTAATGATGCCTTTACATCCCAGCATATCGTATATCATTGATGAGCTCTTCTGGATATTGACGGTCATTTCGTCGCTGATGCGAGCCGGAGTGATTTCAATAACCTTTTCGGGGGTGTATTTTGCTTCAAAATCGAAGAATTCATTCTTGCTAAGCACCTCGGTAATTGGGAATATCTCTGTCTTATCGGCCGTTTTGTATAGCCCGCAGGTAAGCTCCATGCCGTCAATAAACTGTTCAATAATGACTTCGTTGCTTTCGGAAAACGCCTTTTGTATTGCAGAATCAAGTTCGTCAATTGCTTTTACTTTAGTCACTCCAAAGCTTGAACCTCCTGTGTTTGGCTTTACAAAGCAGGGGAAGCCTGTTTTCAAGGCAATATCATCAACATTGTAGGGGATGCCATTGCGCACAAGAGCCGCGTTGGCAACCGTTATTCCAAAGCCTTTGAGGTAATTATTGCAAACGAATTTGTTGAAGGTCAGTGAAGCAGGCAAAACATCGCAGGTCGAGTGGGGGATCTTAAGCATTTTGAGATAACCCTGCAGAATGCCATCTTCTCCGGGTGTTCCGTGGATAGTGATATAGGCAAAATGTAAATTGACCTTTGATCCATTCATATCAAATGAAAAGTCAGATTTATTCACGGGAAAAGACTGCTGCTCCAGCTCAACGCTCCATTTATCTTTTGTTATTAATAAAGGGTAGAGTTTGTATCTTTCTTTGTCGATAAAAGAAAAAATGCCTTCGGCACTTTTTCTGCTAATAACTTCTTCTGAGGAATAGCCTCCGTAAACTATTGCAATATTCTTTCTTTCCATTTTGATTTATCTCTATGTTATTCCATTGTCCTTCCTGAAATATAGGAACGCCATTTTTCTGCGCATTGCTGCATGTCGTCGGGAAGTTCCGAATCAAACTCCATATATTTCCCGCTTGAAGGGTGAACAAAGCCTAAGGTTTTGGCATGCAGAGCCTGACGAGGCAGTATCTTAAAGCAGTTTTCAACAAACTGCTTGTATTTGGTAAAGGTCGTACCTTTTAATATCTCGTTTCCCCCATAACGTGCATCGTTAAAGAGTGTATGCCCTATATGTTTGAAATGTGCTCTTATCTGGTGAGTTCGTCCGGTTTCAAGTCTGCATTCAACCATGGTGACGTAGCCCAGGTTCTCGATGGTTTTGTAGTGGGTTACAGCAGGTTTTCCATATTCGCCGTCAACATAAACGCTCATTTGTTTACGGTCCTTCAGGCTACGGCCGATATTACCGCTAATTGTTCCCTCCGCAGGATTAGGTGTACCCCATACGATTGCATTATATGTCCGGGTTGAAGTCTTTTCGAAAAACTGGAGTGCCAGCTTCAGTTTAGCCTCCCCGGTTTTTGCGACAACAATCAGTCCCGAGGTATCCTTGTCTATCCTGTGAACCAGTCCGGGGCGGGGATCCTTACTGTTAAACCAGGGCTGGTCTTTAAAGTGCCAGGCCAGTGCGTTTACCAGAGTCCCGGTATAATTGCCGTAGCCGGGATGGACAACCATTCCGGGTTCTTTATTGATCAAAACGAGACTCTCATCTTCATATACAATATTCAAGGGAAGGTCTTGGGGAATTATCTCAATCTCACGGGGGGGATAGGCCATCACCACGGAGATAATATCGTTGGGTTTAACCCTGTAGTTTGACTTAACAGCAACATCATTAACCAGGATGCAGCCGGCCTCGGCTGCTGCCTGAATTTTGTTGCGTGAGGCGTTCTCGATGCGGTTAACCAGAAACCTGTCAACCCGCAGCAGCCCTTGTCCGCTATCAGCTACAAATCGGTGATGTTCGAAAATCTGTTCCTGCTCGTCGCCCTCATCGCCCGGTTCGGAATCATATATTTCCTCAAGCTTGTCTTCTCCTTCAATCATAGTATGTCTTAACGCTTCTTGCGGATAGTTTTGTTCCGGAGTTCTTAAAAAAATTCCTCTTCTATGGCATCGTTAATAGCTCCGGGCTCTTCATTGTCGAACTCAGTCTCCTGAAAAGTTGAGATTGAGTCGGGGTGTAAACTGTAGTCGTTGGTAATCCAAACGTCGATAGAAGCTCCCAGATTAAGCACATCTCCTCTGTCGGATGAGGGGTTTTGTCGCCATATAAATGCATTTAGGCTGTCAATGTTGTCGTCGGAAATTGTTGCACCCAGGTTAAGATACACGCTTTGCGCTACCCTCCTGGCTTCTTGCACAGTCATGCCCACGAGATTAGGGACTACTGTTGTTTCGTTGCTTAATCCGCGTCCAACCAGTAAATCGATGGTTGCGCCTTTGTAAAGTTGCGTACCCGGTTCTACAGGTTTGCCCTTGTGGTGCTGGCCCAGTACCAGGTTGGTGTATTCTGAAGGGATATAAATAAGGTCGCCAATTGTAAATCCTAATGATTCAAGATAAACCTGTGCGTTTCTAAGGCTATTGTCTATCAGGTCGGGAACGACAATCTGTTCTTGACCCCATGCGTTGATAGTAAAAAAGACCTTACGATTCTTTTTTACCCTGTCACCTGCCAGGGGTGTTTGATCCACAACAATTCCTCCCGGAGCCTCACTAATATATACCGAATCGCTAATAGTGTAGCGCAGCTTTCTTTCTTTAACCAGGTGTTGAAGCTGCTGTTCGGTCAATCCCCTAAAATCGGGTACAGGAGATCCTTCGCCATGGAGAGTATATACTCTGAGGAAGAAAAATATGGCTATGATAAGCAGAATTGCTGAGCCCAGTATTATGCCCAGATGTTTCAGCAAGTATTTGTCAAAATATTTTTTCCACTGCACCATTTGAAAAAGATTTAAGGATAGAGTTCAAAAGTAGCACAAAAACTTCAAATGTGCCTAAGCAACAGATATAAAAAAGGGAGAAGCCAAAATATTGACAACTCCCTTATTATGTGTTTTGAGCCTGAAAATTAGGCTTTGTGCTTTTTCTCGCTTGAAACCGTTAGTTTTTTTCTTCCTTTGGCGCGTCTGGAAGCAAGTACTCTTCTGCCATTGGCTGTTGCCATCCGGCTGCGGAAGCCATGTTTGTTTCTTCTTTTCCGGTTTGATGGTTGGAATGTGCGTTTCATCTCTATTGATTTTTTATTGTTGCTACATGGTTGCTTTCCTTCGTATCGAGGTAGGCTCCAATATCATAATTATCTTCGTTTGTAACTATTGTCATAAATTGGACTGCAAAAATAGCTGTTTTTTACTTTAATCCAAATGAAAGTTCAATCTTTTTGCAATAAAACTTTATGACTCGCGGGGCTCTCGGCAGTCTATGGATTACAGTGCCAAATGCACGAGTTGTTTGGTCTTAAAAAACTCTTCGCTATAATATTGGGACAGCGCTGTTACGGTGAGCATTTTTGTGAAAGGCTTCAGTTCAGCACTTAGGTCTCCTCCTTTCAGGCAAATAGCGCCATTGCCAACGGCGTTTTTTGCTTGTTTTGATACCAGATGGCGCGTCTGAGCTACGAAAGTAGGCATTGCAGCTATGGCTCTGCTAACCACAAAGTCGTACTGTCCTTTATGTTGTTCTGATCGTCCGTTCAGGGCTGTTACGTTTTTCAACTCCAGAGCTTCGGCTACCGCGCTAACAACTTTAATCTTCTTGCCTATGCTATCAATAAGGGTAAAACTAACTTCAGGAAACATTATAGCCAGTGGAATTCCGGGGAATCCGCCGCCTGTTCCTACGTCAATTATTTTACTTCCGGGTCTGAAAGTTATGAATTTCGCGATAGCCAAAGAGTGAAGCACGTGACGCTCGTAGAAGTTATCCATATCTTTACGCGAAATCACGTTTATCTTCTGGTTCCAATCGCTGTACAATTCCTGCAATTTGTCAATCTTCCCAGTCTGGCTATCTGTTAGCTTAGTGAAGTATTTATATACCGGATTCATATAGCTGCTATGCTGTAAAGCCTTTATTTTAACGCTTAACTTCTGAGTTTTTGAGAGTGTTATAAAGGAGCTCACGAGCTCTGAAAAGTTGAGCTTTTACTGTTCCCAGGGGCAGGCCAAGCTCTTCGGAGATCTCTTCGTAAGAGTATTCCTTGAAATATCTCAATTCAATAAGCGTCCTGTACCTGGGTTTTAGCTTTTGCACGATATTGCGCATCAGCAGAGCTTTTTGCGAACGTATCAGGTTTTCTTCCGGGTCGGGTTTGTCATCTTTGAGATGAATCTGAGGTTCCGGTTCTTTGTCGTCAGCAAAGTTGCCGTCGATAGATATATGGTTAGAGCGTTTCTTTCTGAGAAAGTCGATGCAGTTATTGGATGCAATCTTAAACAGCCATGTACTGAATGCGTAATTGGGAGAGTATTGGGAGAGATTTTTAAATGCTTTTCCAAATGCCTCAATAGTAAGATCTTCAGCATCGGTCTTATTGTTGATCATCTTAAGAAGCATGAAGTAAATGGCATCTTTGTACCTGGCCATCAATTCGGCATACGCCTTTTGATCGCCATCGTTAGCTCTTATTACCAGTTGAAGGTCATGTTTAGCTTTTTCCGAAAGATTAGGGTTTACTTCCATTGCTTATTATTTCTTCTATTAAGAGTGCCAACTTTTGCCATAAGTAATAACCAGGGGTGCAAGCAATCCATATACATCACCGCCCAATAAATGCGACCCTGATTCAGGATTGCAGCTGTCCTTGCCCAATACATTAATAGAATTATCAATCTGATCAGGTAGAGGCAAATGGCGATAAATGCAAATGTATTGAAAAATATTAAAAAAACCGAAGAGAACAAAAATAATTGCCTGCTGAGGGGTTCTAAGGCCAACTCGATTTTTATTGCAGGTTTGTAGAGTTTTGAAGTAGTAAGATGTCTGCTCTTTTGATGCTTCCAATGTTTGAAGCTGCATGAAGGCAGCGAAACAGTGTGGGAGTTGTGACTTGTTACCACTGAGCAATTCTTTTTGCTTGCCACCTGCTGAATAAAAAGATCGTCATCGCCCGATAAGATATGGGCATGCCTCTTAAGACCGTTGTTTTCGGTAAAAAGCTTCTTTGTATAGGCCAGATTACGTCCGACGCCCATATAGGGTTTCCCGCTTAAAGCGAAGCCGAAATATTGAATGGCAGTAAAAAAGGCATCGTACCTGATAAGCTTATTCACAAAACCTTTCCGTTTTTGGTAGGCGCCAAAGCCAAGTACAATCTCTTTGCCGGAGCCGGCAAAGCCTTGAGCCATCGAGCTCAGCCACTGCTTACCTGCCGGTTGGCAGTCAGCGTCTGTCATTAGCAGATATTCGAATCTGGCAGCTTTCACCCCAAGAGTCAGGGCTAATTTTTTGCCATGAGAGAATTTGCGGTCTTTAGGAATGGTGGTGTAATAAAGCTGTGGATATTGGGCTTTTAGCTGTGCCAGAACCATATCCGAATCGTCCTCCGATGCATCGTTGACCACGACAACTTCAAATTCGGGGTATTCTTGCTCTAAAATAGACGGAAGAAAATTCCGGAGGTTTTCAGCTTCATTTTTGGCACAAATAATAATACTTACCGGCTCTCCAAAGGAAGGCTGATTAATGGGTTCGTTATAAAAGGCAAAAGGTCGTACCCTGCGCAGCAAAAACCATAACTGAAATATCCAGCCAATGGCTACCAGAATAAGAAGAACAGCCTCTATTTGTGATGGAACCGGAAAATCCATAGTGGTTTTTAATTTGGTTCAAAAGTGCGATTTTTTTCTTTTGCCTGCAAGTAAAATAAATCTAGCTTTTGCGGTCAAACGACTATTTCAGTTTCAAGTTGTATCTTTGCACAACTTTTTATTTTATAAAACACTTGAATGGAGTTTGTTTTACAAAAGAGCGATAATAAAACGAAGGCCAGAGCCGGTAAACTCACTACCGACCATGGAGAAATACAGACTCCTGTCTTTATGCCTGTTGGGACGCTGGGCTCGGTTAAAGGGGTTCATATGAAAGATATGGAGGAGGAGGTTAAGGCATCGATTATTTTAGGTAATACCTATCATCTTTATCTGCGTCCGGGACTTGAAGTGCTAAAGGGAGCCGGTGGTTTGCATCGTTTTAATTCATGGAAGCGACCAATACTCACCGACAGTGGCGGGTTTCAGGTGTTTTCTCTTAGTCATAGGCGTAAATTGAGTGAGGAAGGCGCGGAGTTTCAGTCACATATCGACGGCTCTCGCCACTTTTTTTCTCCTGAAGGAGTGGTTGATATTCAGCGCACAATTGGAGCAGATATTATTATGGCTTTTGATGAGTGTACGCCTTATCCTAGTACTGTTCAAGAGGCTAAGCATTCTTTGAAATTTACTAAGCGATGGACCCAAGAGGCTATGGATTATTTGAGGGAGCACCCTCCCCTGCATGGTTATCCCCAGTATTTTTTTGGGATTGCACAAGGTGGCATGCACCGAGATCTTAGAAAAGAGGCTATTGAGCAATTGATCGATTTGAATCCCGATGCTTATGCTTTGGGTGGGCTTTCGGTGGGAGAGCCTACTGATATTATGTATGAAATTGCAGATTATAGTACCGATTTTTTGCCCAAAGATCGTGCTCGTTATGTGATGGGCGTTGGGACTCCTTGGAATTTGTTAGAGTTGATTTTGAAAGGCGTTGATATGTTTGATTGCGTGATGCCCACTAGAAATGCAAGGAACGGGATGCTTTTTACAAGTCAAGGGGTGCTTCACTACAAGGCAGCCCGATATGCTCAAATGATCGAGGAAGCTATTGACCCTCATTGTGATTGTTATACTTGCCGCCATTTTAGTAAGGCTTATTTAAGGCACTTATTCAATGCCAAAGAGATTTTAGCCTTGTCTTTGTCGAGTATCCACAATTTGCATTTTTATTTGAGACTTATGGAACAAGCTCGAGAAAAGATTGAAAATGACTCTTTTGAAAGCTGGGCTCACGAACAAATACAAGTTTTACAGCAAAAAGCACCTTAAAATTACTATATTAAGACTCAAATTCACACCTTTTTGAATCTGTAAACCATAGCATTGTATTAAATACACCAATGCACAAAAACCAAGCCTTTTAGGCTTTTTAATTTTGAGGAATATATGTCTCCTAAATTAAATTTAGAATTTGTGGACCCCAGCCCTTTGCGTTACGGCGAAAACGCCCACCAAAACGCCACATTTTACAAAGAAGCTCACTGTGACGAAGCCAACTTAGGCTCTGCCAAACAACTCCACGGCAAAGCACTCTCATTCAACAACATTGTCGATGGCGATGCCGCTCTAGAAATGGCCAAAGAATTTCACCAAGACACCGCCGTCGTTATTGTAAAACACATGAATCCATGTGGTCTAGCTACCGGTAAAACCTTAAAAGACGCCTTTGAAGCCGCGTGGGAAGGTGACCCTGTTTCTGCTTTTGGCTCTGTGATCGCCGTCACTCAAAATGTCGATTTAGAAGCAGCTCAATTTTTAAAAGGCCGTTTTGTAGAAATCTTAATAGCCCCTTCTTTTGACCCCGATGCCCTTGAGTTTTTACAAAACAAATCTAAAGATATTCGCTTATTAGAGGTAGGGAAATTAGAAGCGCCTATGCCGCGAAAAGTCTATAAGCATGTCATTGGCGGGCTTTTAGTCCAAGATCGCGATGCTAGCACCTGGGAAAAATTTGAATGTGTGACTCAAGCCCAATTCCCTCCTAACAAAGAAGCTCTCGCTCGTTTCACATGGATAGTCACCAAACACACCAAATCCAATGCCATTGTCATGGGATACGAATACGAACCCGGATACTTTCAAATCTTGGGGCTTGGCCCAGGACAACCCAATCGTATCGATTCTAACCTAAGGCTTTGCCAGCCTCGAGTGCGAGACAATGTCGCTAGGATGCCCCTACCCCAAGGTGAAACTCTAGAATCTCTAGAAAAAAAGATCTTTTCAGAAGTCGTCATGGGCTCCGATGCGTTTTTTCCATTCCCAGACAATATAGACGCTTGTGCACAAGCAGGGGTTCGATACATAGTACAACCCGGTGGCTCTGTCAAAGACCCCGAAGTGATCCAAGCTTGTGACCAACAAAATATAGCCATGGTGTTCACAGGGATGAGGCATTTTAGGCATTAAACTATGGAAAAACTATCTACCGACCAACAACTATACAATACGGTGCTTCAATTTTTAAAAAACGCCCACAAAAAAAAGGGGGCAAACACCAAAGATTGGAACGAGCTCAAAAAAAAACTAAAACAAATCGCACCGCATTCTAATCATTTATTGGCAATACACCTGTGGATCATGGAAAACATAGAACTTCACAACCCCTTAGAAATAGCCCCTAGGATACTCCACGAGTTCGAAAGTTTTTTTATATCCCCAAAATCTCATGGACTCTTTCTCGAAGCCCTTCACTACGGCATGATAAGCTCCAGACAAGGCGAATCTATCATCGACGAGTTTATCAATCCCGAAGAGCTTGGTAAACTTCCAGAAATAGTGCAAAAGTCCATCACTCAAACTTGGAAAGGCAACACCCTTATCTATAGACAAGCACGACTCAACTAAACTTTGAACTCCTCACAGGTTCTTTATGCTACAAAAAGTTAAAATCATAGGTGCAGGCTTGGCTGGCTCTGAGGCCGCCCTTCAGCTTGCCAATCAAGGCTTTTCGGTGCAACTCTACGAGATGCGTCCTCACCAAAGCACGGTGGCACACACCGGAGACAAGATAGCACAGCTTGTGTGTTCTAATAGCTTCAAAGGCCTAGGCAAAACCACCGCTCACGGCCTACTCAAAAACGAACTGGAACTCTTAGGTTCTTTTTTACTCTCCATAGCTCAAAAAGCCCGAGTCCCCGCAGGAGAATCCCTCACTGTCGATAGAGATTTATTTAGTGACTTGGTCGAAAAGAAAATCACTAGCACCCAGAACATTACACTGCACCGCGAAGAAGTTGTAGATTTTTCAGAAAACATCCCCACACTGGTAGCAGCAGGCCCTCTAGCTAGCGAAGCCCTAAGCCAAAGTATATTCAAAAGTTTAGGCTCAGAAAAGCTACACTTCTTTGATGCCATTGCTCCTGTCGTCGAAGCAGACAGCATCGATTTTAACCACGCTTATTACAAAAACCGTTGGGAAAGAGGCGAAACCGCTGATTTTATTAACTGTCCGCTAGATAAAGACACATACGAAAAAATCATAGACAAACTAGTCGAAGCAGACTCAGTAGAACCCAAACCCTTTGAAAAAAATGAACTTTTTGAAGGCTGTTTGCCTATCGAAGAAATGGCCAGGCGTGGCAGAGAAACACTTCGATATGGCCCCATGCGACCTGTAGGGCTTTATGACCCAGAGGGCAAACGCTGGCACGCGGTAGTACAACTCAGAGCCGAAAACGCTCAAAAAACACTCTTTAATATGGTTGGGTTTCAAACTAGACTCAAATGGGGCACTCAAAAAGAAGTATTCTCCATGATACCTGCCCTTAAAAACGCTCAATTTGTACGACTAGGCTGCATGCACCGCAACACCTTTATCGAAAGCCCCAAACTTTTGGACCCTTCACTACAGCTCAAAAGAGACATACAAACTCAAAGCAAACTCCCTCCCCTATGGTTTGCAGGACAAATCACCGGAGCCGAAGGTTACACCGAAGCCATAGCCACCGGCTGGTACGCCGCTTGGAATATGGCCAATATGCTCAAACACGGCAAAAACAACCTGCTCCCCCACCCCTCTTGCATACGCTCATTGGTCGATCACTTGGTAGCCCCCAACCCCGACTTTCAACCCATGAATTTTAACTTTGGCTTAGTCCCCAACTTAGAAGGATTCAAAAAGAAAGAGAAAAAAGAACGACAAGCCCAACTTGCCGAAGAATCGGTGCTAGAATGGATCCGAGAATCCAAAATTCACCAATAAAAAATACCCCCACCGCGATTCGAACGCAGGTTTCGCCCTTAGGAGGGGCGCGCTCTATCCAGCTGAGCTATGGGGGCATTTAAAATGCGAAGATAGCATTATTTCAAAAACATGGCAACACAAAGTCAAACAAAAAAACAAAACGATACAATGCCGAGATGCGTGCCCGTGGCAATCCATACGATAGAAAAGTAGGAAGCGGGAAGTTAAAAGTTGTAAGTTTTCGCAGATGAACTACTTTTTTGAGCAAACATCCACCTTTCTGGCACACACTTGGACAGGCTCAGTGTAGCACATTTCAAGAAACATCTCTAACCCACATCCCTGCATCACAGCGAAGTATTCTTTCCGTCATTACGCGGTAATCTATACGGAACGCGTGCCAGAAAAAGATGTTCATCTCTAAAAACTACCACTTCCGACTTCAAAGTCTCGACCTCACCTATCCCTCTAGTATGGAATGGCACATAGACGGCGGAATGAGCCTGTGAAATGACAAGAAAGAAAAAAGCCAGGCGTTTCTGAAACTTCTATAAAAAACAGGATATTATAGGTTTGCTGAGTAAAAATAAGTCGAAAAAAGTACATTTATCACAATCAGCATTTTTTTTTAAGTTTTGACACATATTATCAAAATCTTTTACTATTTTAGTGAAAACAAATAATTTATTTCAGTTTAAATCCTTAAAAATATATTTTACATACGGAGTTATTTTATACATGAAGTTAATAGTGCCTGTCGCTGGTAAAGGAACAAGATTGCAACCATACACTTTGATGCGTCCCAAAGCCCTTTTGCCTGTGGCTGGAAAGCCTATTTTAGACTGGATTAGCGAGAGTCTTCAAGATTTACCTATTACCGAGCAATTTTACATTACGGGCTATTTAGGAGATCAAATCCAAAGCCATTTTGAGCAAAAAAACACTCCAAACATCCGATTTATTGAGCAAGCAAACCCCAAAGGCCTGGCACACGCCATCTCCCTTTGCTTAGAGCAGCTCCCCGACACAGAGCCCTTGCTTATCATTTTGGGAGACACCCTTTTCAAAGCCAATTTAAGCACTCTCAAAAAAGCTAAAGAAAACATTTTGATGACTTTAAAAGTCCAAGACCCCGAACGCTTTGGAGTCGCCGTCAAAGATGAAAACGGCAATATCACTAAACTGGTCGAAAAACCTAAAGACTTTGTCTCTGACGAAGCCCTTATTGGTATTTATTATATCCACGATATTGCTCCATTCAAAAAATCTATTGCACACATTCTAGAAAACAATATCCAAACCAATGGAGAATACCAGCTCACCGACGCTCTGCAAATCATGATCGAAAACGGCGCCCAATTTAGAACACAAAAAATTGATAAATGGCTAGATTGTGGCCTCAAAGAAACACTCCTTGAGACTAATACCGAAATACTCCCAGAAAACAACAACGCAGCAAGCCAAGAGCACCCCGGCAGCGAAATCACACCCCCGTGCTACATTGGCAAAAACGTAACACTCACCAACTGTAAAATAGGCCCCAACGTAGCCATTGGTGATAACTGCAAACTAGATCACGTCAACATTAAAAATAGCATTGTATGGGAAAACGCCTCACTCAAAGATTCTACACACCATAACGACATTTTAGCGGATGAAGTGAGAGCGGGATGAAGAGCGAGAGTGGGATGAGGGTTGCAGTGGTTGGTACACGGGGGATTCCTAACGTACAAGGTGGAATTGAAACGCATTGCCAACATCTGTTCCCGCGTCTTGCTGAAAAAGGGTTTGAAGTTACTGTATTTGCTCGTAGAAACTACGTAAAAATCAAAAAGCCCTATGATTATAAGGGAGTTAAAGTAATACCCTCTTATGCTTTTCGCTCTGTTGGACTAGAAACTATTTCTCATGGTTTTCGTTGCTTACTAGCGATTATTAAATCTAAGCCTGATATTGTCCATATCCATGGGATTGGCCCAGCTCTGTTCACCCCTATTTTTAGACTATTTGGATTTAAGGTCGTTTATACCCATCATGGTCAAGATTATAAAAGAGCCAAATGGGGAATGTGTGCTAAAATAACACTTCGGCTTGGTGAAATTCTAGGTACACTATTTGCCACTAAAATAATCGTTATTAGTAAATACTTAGACCACTTATTAAAGACCACCTATAAATCTAAAAAAACAGTATTAATTCATAACGGCGTAGAAATCAATACCGCCGAAATACCGAATGAGAAAGAGCATTTAAGCAACCTTGGAATTAAACCGAATCAGTATATTTTAGCTTGTGGCCGTTTTGTAAAAGAAAAAGGGTTTCATGATTTAATTAAAGCTTATACCAAATTGCCAGAAAAATTAAAAGATGAATATAAGCTAGTGATTGCAGGTGCTGCTGACCACGAAGATCCTTACTCCATAGGTTTAATCGAAAGTGCACAAAATGCAAATGTCGTATTAACTGGTTTTATTACTGGAGACACTCTCCATGCCGTACAAAAAAATGCCCGACTATTTGCACTCCCTAGTTATCATGAAGGCCTACCAATCGCTTTACTTGAAGCATTAAGCTATAACCTAGATATTATCGCAAGCGATATACCTGCCAATACAGAAGTCCCCTTACCTAAAGAATGCTTTACTCCTGTAGGCAATGTAGATGCCCTAGCTAAAAAAATAAAAGAGCACCTTTTACAAAAAACACAACAAGATTTTCGCCAAATTATCCACGATCATTACAATTGGGATACTATTGCCGAGCAAACTGCCGATGTGTATAAACTCATCGTCAAAAAATAAGTATAATAAGGATAATTATGAGTGATACTTCTTCTATTTTAAAAGCACCCATGCCCACAGATGTCTCTGTAATTACTACTTACCGTTGTCAAATGCGATGTAAAATGTGTAATATCTGGAAAAATCCAACAAAACCAGAAGAAGAAATAAAACCCGAAGACTTAGAAATTTTACCTCAATTAAAATTTGCTAATGTGACTGGAGGAGAACCTTTTTTACGAGAAGATTTAGAAGATATAGTAGAAGTTCTATTTAAAAAAGCTCCAAGGATTGTAATTAGTACTAGTGGTTACTGGGTAGAAAAAACAATTAAACTAGCAGAACGATTTCCTAATATTGGTATTCGAGTATCTATAGAAGGCCTAGAAAGCACGAACAACTATCTTCGTGGTAGAGATGACGGATTTGAAAGAGGACTTCGCACTCTTAAAACATTACACGAAATGGGGATAAAAGATATTGGATTTGGTCAAACACTCAGCAATAAAAACAGCCATGATTTAATTCCTCTTTATCAACTAGCTAAAACAATGAACTTAGAGTTTGCCACTGCTGCTTTTCATAATAGCTATTATTTTCATAAAGACGACAACCTAATCACCAACAAAGAAGAAGTGTGTCACAATCTTGAAAAACTAGCCAACCTCCTAATACAAGAAAACCACCCGAAAGCTTGGTTTCGTGCCTTTTTTAATCTAGGACTCATCAACTACATTCAAGGCAATAAACGATCTCTACCCTGTGAAGCAGGCACGGTAAACTTTTTCACAGATCCTTGGGGCGAAGTCTACCCTTGCAATGGATTAGAACCTCGTTATTGGCAAGAAAGCATGGGTAACATACACAACGCCAAAAACTTTGAAGAAATTTGGTATTCAGAACAAGCAGATAGAGTACGTGAAAAAGTACGAAGCTGCCCCAAAAACTGTTGGATGGTAGGTACCGCTGCCCCAGTGATGAAAAAGTATATTACAAAAGTAGCTCCATGGGTTATGAAAGCAAAAATGAAAAGCCTACTTGGAAAAGAAATTTGCTTTTGCGATTTTAAACACTTTGACGTAGGCCAAGACCCAAGACAGGGTGATTTGAGAGTTGGAAATAAATAAAAGGAATGATTTTTATGACGACAAAAATATTTATTGCAACTCACAAAGAATACAAAATGCCTCAATCCCCAATATATATTCCAGTATGGGTTGGAGCCACAATAAATCCAAATAAATGTGATTCTTTTTCTAGCGATAATATTGGAGATAATATATCAGAAAAAAATCCTAGCTACAATGAATTATCTGCTCTTTATTGGGAATGGAAAAATGTTGATGCAGACATAAAAGGATTAGCTCATTATCGAAGATACATTGGTGATAAAAAAAACATCCATGATTATTCAAATTTATTGGAAGAGCAGGTTATTGATTTACTTGCTGATAATGATGTTATTTTAACTCCCCCTAAAAAATTCTATGTCATGGATTCTTATACTCATTATATAAAAAGTCAAAAAGAAATGGAAACAACCCATAAAAATGATTTAGATACTTTATATAAAATTATGGGGCAATTATATCCAGAATATCAACCTGCATTAAAAAAGGTTTATCAAAGCAACAAAGTACACATGCTAAATATGTTTATCATGAAGAAAGAACTTTTTAATAAATATTGCGAATGGCTATTTAGTATCCTTTCAGAAATGGAAAAATCCATTAATCGTTATAGAGTATTAGGAGCAATGGGAGAATTTCTACTAGATACCTATATTATAACAAATCAATTAAAATTCATTGAAAAACCGATTATTGAACTAGAACGCGTTTCATTTTTTAAAAAAGTAAAAAACCGTTTATCTCGTATGCTCTTTAGTAAAAGGAAAAAATAAAAATGAAACCATATGATTATTTATTAGTTGGTGCAGGGTTATTTAATTCCGTTTTTGCATATAAGGCAACAAAAAAAGGAAAAAGTTGCTTAGTTGTAGATAAAAGAAACCACTTAGGTGGCAACATCTATTGCGATGAGATTGATGGAATAAAAGTTCATAAATATGGAGCACATATTTTTCATACCAGTAATAAAAATGTTTGGAATTTTGTAACCTATTTAACTGATTTTAATCGATATACAAACTCCCCTATAGCCTCATATAAAGATAAACTTTATAATTTACCTTTTAATATGAATACTTTTTATCAAATGTGGGGGGTATTAACGCCTACTGAAGCACAAAAAATAATTGATGAACAAAAAGAAGAAGCTATAGCTGCGTTAAATGGTCGTGAACCTAAAAACATGGAAGAACAAGCTTTATCACTTGTAGGAAAAACAATTTACGAGACTTTAATTAAAGGATATTCAGAAAAACAATGGGGAAGAAAATGTTCTGAATTACCAGCATCTATTATCAAACGAATTCCAATACGAATGGTTTTTGATAACAACTATTTTAATGACTTATATCAGGGGATTCCCACAGAAGGTTATAATACTTTAATAAAAAAACTATTGAATGGAATTGAAACAAGACTTAATTGTAATTACCTTCTTAATAAAGCAGAACTAGATTTATTAGCAGATAAGATTATTTACTCTGGACCAATCGATGAATTCTTTGATTACGAGTATGGAAAACTAGAATATCGCACCGTAAGATTTGAAACAGAAACTCTAAATACAAGTAATTTTCAAGGTAATGCTGTAGTTAATTATACTGACGCAAGTGTACCCTATACAAGAATTATTGAACATAAGCATTTTGATGTTTTTGGAGAAGATGTCTATAAAAACCCAATCACAATCATAAGTAAAGAATTTAGTTCTGAATGGAAAACAAACTCAGAACCTTTTTACCCTATTAATGATGAGAAAAACACTAAACTTTACCAACAATATAGAGATAAAATGAACAATTTTTCAAATATTATTCTTGGCGGAAGATTAGCTGATTATAAGTATTATGATATGGATGATGTAATAGCCAACTCTCTTGACTTAGCAGAAAAAGAACTCAAATGAAAATAGCTCTTGTTAATTATAGATATTACGTTTCTGGTGGCCCAGAGCGCTATCTGTTCAACATAAAAGATGTACTTGAACAGTATGGGCATACTGTATTTCCATTTAGTATTAAAAGCTCAAAAAATGTGCCTTGCGAATATGAACAATATTTTTTGAAAACAGTCGATGATTCCACTTATTTTGCTGAAAGTAAAAAATCGATAAAGAATGTTTTGAAATCTTTTACAAGGATGTTCTATTCCTTTGAAGCAAAAAAAACATTCAGTAAATTTTTAGACGCTGTAAAACCAGATATCGTTTACATTATCCATTTTCATAACAAGATTTCCCCTAGCATCATTGATGCCGCTAAAGCTCGAAAAATACCTGTGGTGCATAGAATTTCTGATTTTCAATACATGTGCCCGAATGCTCTATTTTATAATGAGAAAACTGGTGTTTGTGAAGATTGTTTGCATAAAAGAAGATTATCTTGTATTAAAAACAAATGTGTGATGAACTCCAGAGTATTATCTGCAATTAAACTTGGAGCCAAAATACTTCATGATTTTTTAGGAACAACAAAAAAAATCAATGCATTTGTTGTTCCATCTGAATTCACACTAAAAAAATTAAATGAGTTTGGAATACCTCAAAAAAAGCTCAATCATATCCCCACTTTTTTTAATTTAAAACAAACTCCAGATAAAATCACATACGAGCCTTATTTTTTATTTGTCGGAAGAATAGAAAAACAAAAGGGATTACAAACCCTAATAGATGCCTTTACTAATACCGATTTGAAATTGAAAATTATCGGTTTTTCAAATAACGGTTACGAAGAAGAATTAAAAAAGAACCTAAATGGGAAAAAACATCACATTGAATTTTTAGGACGTAAAACATTTGAAGAAATTGAACAATATTTGAAAACTTGCCTTTGCACGATAGTTCCTTCTGAATGGTATGATAATTTTCCTAATACTATTCTTGAAAGCTTTGCCTATAAAAAGCCAGTGATTGCAACGAGTTTTGGATCTTTACCAGAATTAGTGAAAGATCGTGAAACTGGTTTATTATTTAAATATCGAGACACAAACGATTTGATACAGAAATGTAATGAATTAGTAAAC
>LSQX01379859.1_pt2 | contig 17110 bp, 19 predicted proteins | sample 654561 | NCBI WGS metagenome assembly LSQX01 (sample SAMN04489861, study PRJNA283612) | anaerobic digester metagenome | isolation source: 4 biogas reactors fed with cattle manure at either 37C or 55C with and... | place: Denmark: Kongens Lyngby | collected 2014
ACTCGCGACTGACTCGATTTAAATCAATTAACGCTGAGTCAATTGCCGATAAATTAATATCCGGATAATTTCTATACTCTTGTAAAGTATTTTTCTGTTTATCCAGTTCTTGCAATAAAGTATTACGGGCATCGCCTCGCTCACATACATCCATCACATCAAAAAGCGCTCCTAATAAGCTCTCATCACCTTCCGGACTAACAGAAAAGTTTTGATGGAAAAAAAACAAGCGCTGAAAAAGATACTCTAAGCGTAAAAAAGAGCGAATTTTTTCACTAAATGGATATTCATATAAAATCACGATAATCCCTTTTAAAATTAGTCTTTTGCACTTAACTCCAGCCAAAACTCATGCATTTTATGCACTTGTCGCTGCAGCTCAGCCAAATCAACTCCTGCGCCATTGCTAATTACGTCATCAGCGTACTCTAATCTAAGCTCCCGGCTCGCCTGACTGGCAATAATTCGCCTAATCTCATCTACAGCGAGTTGACTTCTAGATTGTACACGCGATATTTGTGTTTCTTCATCACAATCCACAACACAGATGCGTTTAAACTGCGGACGATAACGTGTTACTGACTCAATTAAAAGAGGAATATCATAGACCACATAAGGGCTAGTCGCTTGTTCTGCCAGGATACGCATTTGCGTTTGAACTATAGGATGAACGATCGCCTCCAAACGCTGCCGAGCATCCGCTTGCTTAAAAACCAGTGCGCGCATCTTGTCTCTGTCCAGGGCTCCGCTATCATCAAGCATCGATTCACCAAATGCCACTCTAATTGCTGCTATTGCCTCGCCGCCGCTTGCTGTACTCATTCGTGAAATCTTGTCAGCGTCAATAACGACGATACCGTAGCTTTCCAAGAACCTGGTTACGGTGGATTTACCTGAACCAATTCCGCCTGTTAAACCAATCTTAAACTGCATCACTTCCCCCCTAAATCACCAAGCTATTATCCGTACCACCAAATAATATATGCTGCCACAGATAAAAAAGGAGCAAAAGCGATGCTATTTACAGTCTTTTTAGAAAAAACACGACCAAGCACTAAAACCAATACAGCCAAGCAACAAGCGATAAACAATAAATAGAGCATTAGTTGCCCATCAAACCAACAAAGCAAGGCCAAAACCAACTTCGTATCGCCAAAGCCAAAACCCTGTCGAAGCTTATCATTTCCAAGCTTATCCGTTAATACCTGAAGAATCTTAGCACAAGTGCCCCAGAGCACAACTGTTGCTAATTGTATCAAAACAATACCATTTAATACAAAATAATGATAACTTAAACCACTGATAGCAAGTGCCAAAATTAACTCATCAGGTAATATTCTTAACTTAAGATCAAGCCATGACAAACTCAATAAGATTGCAATGAATAATAAATAAAAAGCTGACTCTACATCAAGTCTCGTCAATTCAAGACCTGAGGCTAAAAACACCAGCACGACCAAGGTCGAAGGGTAGCGTTTTTTATAAGGACGCACCTCACGCCAATAACAATCTCCGCGATGACGCCGATAAATGTTCAACAAATACTTTGGCAAGAAAAAAGCAAGCGATAACCCTGAGAGGCCTAAAAAGAAAAAGAGCTGAAACATCTGAATCTCCCTCAAAGAAGAATCTTAGCTTAAGCTCTTTGTCGTATGATAACAGCAGGATAAATTTATCCATGCGTTAATATAAATTAATGCAGTGTTCTAGCGCCCTCATCGTCACCGCCATTACCTTCAGCATCCTCATCGTCAAGTAGTTCTATATCTTCATAGTCAGCATCTTGTTCATAAGTCAAAACATAGGCATCAAGCTCTATAAAGGCATGCAATAAACTGGCAATAGACTGGTAAAAGTCAAAATTCGTACCTTCTATTTGCTGCACGCTATCTTGCCACTCTTCTATCCATGACAGTAAAGAAACTTCCAAATACATACCTTGGACTTGCGCTACTGACTCCATGATCTTGGGGTCTTTTTCATCAACCACTGCCAAGCACCATGCTGAAATAGCCGCTAGATACACTGAAATATGATCGGTAGCCTCATCAAATTCGGGATTTAAAGGTAACTTGTTATGTTCCAAGAAAACAGACAATGGCAGATTATTATGCAAAAAACTAATGTCTTCCGGCTCTAAATAAAGTGATGCCAAGGGCGGTACCGTATCGGTTTTTTTAGTTAAAAACAGAGTTTTAAAATCTTCTGCTAACGCAACACGTGCCTTGTCGCTACCATCCATTGCCTCAAGTGCTTTGATCACGCGCGCAACTTCTTTGTTGAAACCAAGCCCCACAAAGAAATCCAATAACTGACCCATCTCATCCGAACAATAAAATGCAAATAAATCCTTGCTAATGACATCAGCATAAATGCTTGAAAACCACTCGAAAATCGAAGAGCGCTCAGCGTTAAATGGGGTCCAGTTAGCTTGAAGTTCAAGATACATAGTGACTTAAGTCCTTTGGGTAACTCTAAAATTAAACAATATCGTTTCCATTCTACGCAAATATTACATACTAGTCTTTAGCAAGTGACAGGAATAAGAAAAGCGAGCAGGCAAAACGCCTCCTCGCTCCTCAAAGACCCTCTAAGTACTGATATTAGTGATTAAATACCGTCACTGACTCAGGACTAAGAGCGATACGTTCACCTTTTTTATAGCCTGAGTCTTGTTGTATTTGCTGCGGCACAAAAACATCTACTTCTTGTCCTTGCTCTTCATCAATCACGTGTAGCCGTACAAATGGCCCCAAGTCCTGGACGTCCTGCAAGTATCCATGCAGCATAAAACCGTTATTCTCTGTAGGGCGACTCAAACGCCATTGGTGAGGACGCACATAAGCTCTGGCAGCACCATCACGAACACCTTGCTTTTTCTGCTCCTCTGAAAAAGCCACTGAAAAATCATTAAAACGCCAATTTGAACCCTCTACGACGCCTTCAAAAGCAGTTGCCTCACCCAAGAACTCGGTTACGAACGGTGTTTGCGGCTGATGATAGAGGTAAGAGCCACTACCTTCTTGCTCGATTAGGCCATGGTTCATTAAAACGATGTTATCTGAAATCTCTAAAGCTTCTTCCTGGTCATGGGTCACCAAAATACTAGTCACACCCAACTCATGATGGACTCGACGAAGCCACTGTCGCAATTCCTTACGTACCTTGGCGTCGAGAGCACCAAAAGGCTCATCCAACAACAATAGCTTAGGACGTACAGCTAAAGAACGCGCCAAGGCGATACGTTGACGCTGACCACCAGAAAGCTGAGACGGGAAAGATTTAGCCAAATGAGGTAATTGTACTAATTCCAATAAATGCGTCACACGCTCCTTGATCTCTTTTTTTGATGGTCTTTGACTACGAGGCAACACGGTCAAACCAAAAGCTACGTTATCAAACACGGTCATGTGACGGAATAAAGCATAGTGCTGGAACATAAAGCCGATATTACGTTCTTGCACAGACTTAGTAGTCATGTCATGACCATCCAGGATCACTTGTCCATTATCGGCATACTCCAAACCCGCAATAATTCGTAAAAGCGTCGTTTTACCACAGCCTGATGGACCTAATAAAGACACTAGCTGACCGGTTTCAACATGTAAATTAATATTTTTTAAGGCCTGAAAATCACCAAAACTTTTATTGATATTTTTAATTTCTATACTCATGCCGCCACCTCATTTTGCTTTTTTTTCATCGTATTTAAATAGTTATTTGAATCTGCGCGCGCTTCCTCAGCTTGCTTATATTTACGGTTTTCCCGCCAACTCAAGGCATGTTGTAAAATCAAGGTCAAAATTGCCAATAAAGCGAGTAAGCTAGCTGCAGCAAAAGCACCAACTTGGTTGTAATCGTTATAAAGCACATCAATATGTAGCGGTAAGGTATTGGTCAGACCACGAATATGTCCTGAGACGACAGAAACCGCGCCAAACTCGCCCATTGCCCGCGCATTGCTCAAAATAATCCCGTATAACAAAGCCCAACGAATATTTGGTAAAGTTACACGCCAGAACATTTGCCAAGGTGAAGCGCCAAGCACTAAAGCTGCCTGCTCCTCACTTGAGCCCTGACTTTGCATTAAAGGGATCAACTCACGCGCAACGAATGGGAAAGTCACAAATAACGTCGCTATGACAATGCCCGGTACGGCAAAAATGACTTGAATACCAATAGACTCCAACCAGCTGCCGAAGAAGCTATAGCTACCGAACAACAAGATAAACATTAAACCGGCAACCACGGGCGAAACTGAAAATGGTAAATCCAACAAGGTCGTTATCCACTGCTTACCACGGAAATCAAAACGCGTCAGCAGCCAAGCCACTGACACGCCAAAAATAACATTAATTGGTAAAACAATGGCAGCCGTTAGCAGGGTTAATTTAATCGCCGAGACAGCATCCGGCTCAGTCAATGAGGCAATATATAAATCCCAGCCCTGACGGAAAGCCTCCACAAAAATCGAAATCAGCGGAATAACCAACATAAGGCCCAGAAAAGCAGCGGCAATGGCTATTAATAAAAACTTCAACCAACGGGGCTCGTCAATGGGGTTTTGATTTGTTCTTTTCATATGCAATCCTTATGCTCTACCTTCAAGACGACGACTAATGCGCCATTGCACAGCATTGATAATAAACAAGATAGTAAAGGCAATTAACAACATAAATAAGGCCACAGCAGAAGCACCTTGTACATCAAACATTTCTAATTTGGCAGTAATAATGACCGGCAAAATTTCAGAAACCATCGGGATATTACCGGCAATAAAAATCACTGAACCATACTCACCGGTAGCACGAGCAAACATCATGCCTGTGCCCATCAATAACGCTGGTGTCAACTCAGGCAAAATCACGCGCCTAAAGGTGGTCCAGCGGTTCGCCCCCAAGGTCGCTGATGCCTCTTCTAATTCAGGCTGTAACTCTTCTAATACCGGTTGTACCGCACGGACAATAAAGGGCATGCTGACGACCACTAAAGCCAAGTAAATACCGGCTGGGGTAAAAGCGATGCGTTGCTCAAAAAACTGGCCTAACCAGCCATTTGGCGAATAAAGTGTGGCTAAGGCGATCCCTGTCACCGCTGTCGGTAAGGCAAAGGGCAAATCAACTAAGGCATTCATTAACGATTTGCCCGGAAAGTTATAACGCACTAATACCCAAGCCACTAAAGTCCCAAAAAACAAATTGGTTAAAGTAGCATAAAGCGATAAGCGAAGAGTCAAGAAAATTGCTGCCATCACACGCTCGTCAGCGATCGTCTTGATAAAGGCATCCCAACCCATACCGGAAGTGACCCAGAACAACATGGCAAAAGGCAGAAGAACCAAGATAGATAAGCAAAATACACTTACTCCCAAGGTTAGACCAAAGCCCGGTAATATCGTTTTTTGTTTGAGTAAAAATTGCATTATTTAATACCGTTTTTAAATAGCAAATGCGCTTAGCCTCAACAACTGAGTTCTAAGCGCATTGGAGCTAATTGTTTTATACGCTTTTTATGGCTTAGCGCTTGTTGACTTCGTCAAAAATGCCGCCATCAGCAAAGTAGGTTTTCATAATTTCAGGCCAGTCACCAAAAACCTCTGTTGCACGGAAAGTCTCTACTGGAGGAAAGCGCTCAGCATTTTTCTCTAACACTGCTTGATTACTAGGGCGTAAGAATAAAGAAGCCGCCAGCTCTTGTGCAGGTTCACTCCATAAAAAGTCCAAGTACTCTTTAGCAGTCGCTTCTGAACCTTTACGCTCAACTACAGTGTCGACGATAGCCACAGGGTTTTCAGCTTTGACAGAGTATCTTGGATAAATTACTTCAAACTGATCCTTGCCAAATTCACTAGCCGCCATGTGCGCTTCATTTTCAAAGGTTAGAAGTACGTCACCGATACCACGCTGCACAAAAGTTGTCGTTGCTGCACGACCACCATTTTCTAAAATAGGTACGTTTTTCAAGATACCACGAGCTAACTCTTTGGCTTTTTCATGGTCACCATTATGCTCTTTTAAAGCGGCACCATAAAGAGCCAAGAAAGTATAACGACCATTACCGGTAATTTTCGGGTTAGCAATCACAATTTGTACGCCGTCTTTCGTTAGATCTTCCCAGTCCTGGATGTTTTTAGGGTTGTCTTTACGTACTAGAATCACCGTCAAGCTAGTAAAAGGAACAGCGTTATCAGGGAATTCTTGCTCCCACTCAGCATCAATTAGTCCTCTATCAACCAATAATTGAATATCTGAACTTTGGTTCATCGTCACCACATCAGCTAATAAACCATTGGCTACACTCATGGCTTGTTTAGAAGAGCCGGCATGTGACTGCTGAATATCTAATTTTGCACCGTCATGCTTCGCAGCGTATTCTTCTAAAAACAAAGGATTAAACTCTTTGTAGAAATCACGCATTACATCATAAGAGACGTTTAAAAAAGCATCCTTGCCATCTTGCGCTTGGGCATTAACACCAAAAACTGCTGAGGCAGCAACAGATAAAGCTAAAGCAGGTTTAAGCACTGTTGATAAAAAGTTTTTACCGAATATCATAATTCTTCCTAATAATTTTTTTGTCTATTGAATATCTCAAAAAGGCATAAGAAAGAATATAACGCTTTTTTCTTATAATTAAAAATAATAAATTTAAATATTTATATTACTTATTAGTATATAGAAAAGGAACACAAAAAAGAAACGCCTTATATAAGATATAAGGCGTTTCATAAAAAACTTAAGACTATTTGAATTTAAACAATACCGCTTGCTTGCTCATCGGCATGATAAGAAGAACGAACCATCGCCCCCACTGCCGCGTGACTAAAGCCCATTTTATAAGCTTCTTGTTCGAGCCAAGTAAACTCGTCAGGATGCATATAGCGCTCAACCGGTAAATGATGACCGGACGGCGCCAAATACTGACCAATAGTAATCATATCAATATCATGTTCGCGCATATCACGCATCACCTCAAGGATCTCATCGTTATTTTCACCTAAACCCACCATAATACCGGACTTAGTTGGAATCCCGGGATACATGCGCTTGAAATCCTGCAGTAGCTTAAGCGAGTGCATATAGTCCGCACCCGGACGCGCCTGCTTGTATAGTCGTGGAATAGTCTCCAAGTTGTGATTCATCACGTCCGGCAGACCATCAGCAAAAGTATCCAAGGCTTTGTCTAAACGACCACGGAAGTCAGGAACTAAAACTTCAACCTGAGTCCTCGGTGAACGTGCACGAACTTCATTAATACAATTAACAAAATGCTGTGCACCACCATCTCGCAAGTCATCACGATCCACCGAGGTAATCACGACATACTTTAAACGCATCAAAGCAATAGACTCGGCCAAGTTAGCCGGTTCTTGCTCATCTAAAGGATCTGGTCGTCCATGACCAACGTCACAGAATGGGCAGCGACGAGTACACTTATCACCCATAATCATAAAGGTAGCCGTACCCTTACCAAAACACTCACCAATGTTTGGACAAGAGGCCTCCTCACAGACCGTCACCATTTTATTTTCTCTTAAGATATCCTTAATATGGTTAAACTGTGAATTAGCCGGTGCTGTCTTGACACGGATCCACGACGGCTTTTTAAGTGGTTCTCTATGCACCACTTTAATTGGAATACGAGAAACCTTATCAAAAGCCTTTTGCTTTTTCGTCGCAACGTAACTCTCGTCTTTCTCTAGAATTGGTAGATTTGTACTCACTGCTTTTTGTCCTCTAAATTAGAGTAATTATTTTGTCTAGGCTGTGACTTGCTCAGCTGACGCTAATTTAGCGCTGAAGATTTTCTGAAGTTCTTCAACCACTTTATCAGAAACTTCACTCACCGTCGATTTTATCCCCAAGCTTTGCATATCTATTGTACGTAAGCCCTCATAGCCACAAGGGTTAATTCCCGAAAAAGGCTCCAAGTCCATCGCCACATTAATAGCTAATCCATGGTAGGTGCAGCCATTAGTAATTTTAACACCAAGAGCAGCGATCTTAGCCAAACCATCACCAGGAAGATCATCCATGGGTACATAAACACCGGGTGCCTTTTCTTTGCGGCAGGCATCAGGAATGCCAAAATGCGTTAAAGTTGCAATAATTGCGTCCTCAAGACTTTCTACGTATTCTTTGGCAAAAATTTTGTAGCGATTAAGTTGCAATAAAGGATAAACGACCACCTGACCGGGGCCGTGATAAGTAACCTGACCACCACGATTACAATATACGATAGGTACTTGCTTCGGATTTAAAATATGTTCGGGCTTGCCTGCTTGACCGAGGGTGTAAACAGCCTTGTGCTCAACCTGCCAGATTGCATCCGGGGTATCTTCGGTGCGAGCCTCTGTGAACCGCTTCATGGTTTCCCAGAGCTGCTCATAATCAGATAAGCCTTCGAATTTCTTGATTTGTATCATAGTCGAATGATAGCTCAGCTACTTGGTGCTTTGACATTTCATAGCCGAGCTTAATTTAGAGCACTGCTTTTACAAGTTCATGCCCATGTAGTGCACGATAAATATCATCTAATTGTTCGCGCGACTTAACGTAAACAGTCACCGTCAAGCCAATATAATTGCCCTTGCTGCTTTCTCGAAAGATAATAGTTTCCTGATTAAAGCTAGGGTCGTGCTCTAAAATAATAGGCACTAGAATCTGTACAATCTCCGGGTGATTAACACTCATCACCTTGATGGGAAAATCACATGGATACTCGATTAAGGACTCTTCTTTAGGTATTTCATTCATAATCATCAAAGTGCTGCCAGCACCTTTCCATAAGCTTGTTTTAGTGCTTTGTATATGGGTCCAACCTCGCCTTTTGCAATAGGCTTTGCGTCCAGCTCTGTGATCGGTAAAATCTCTTTAGTCGCCGAAGACAAGAATAACTCATCAGCTTGCTCAACCTCTGCCTGAGAGATAGGACGCAACTCAAAAGGAATACCCTCAGCTTGGCACAACTCTTCAATCAAGCCATAACGAATGCCCTCTAACACCAAATTATCTTTGGGTGGGGCAATTACTTTGCCGTCCTTAACCACCCAAATATTAGCTGAAGACGCCTCAGATAAATAACCATCACGGAATTGAATAACATCATCGACTCCACGCTCAACAGCGTATTGCTTGGCTAACACGTTGCCAAGTAAAGAGACGGATTTGATATCACAATGAAACCAGCGCATATCCTGCATACTGACCGTACGTAACCCCTTGTCAATTTCTTTAAAGCTCGGGGCAACACGCGGAGCGGCCATCAAAAAGATAGTCGGTTTAACAGGGGGATTAGGAAAGGGATGATCGCGCTTGGCAACACCACGAGTCACTTGTAGATAAACGAGACTATTATCCCATGGTGCACGTTGAGCCATCATCGTCATTAACTGCTTCCATTCCTCAGCTGTCTTGACAGTTTGTAGAGAAATTTTATCCAAACTGCGCATCAAGCGTGCAACATGTTGCTCTAAGCGAAAGAGCTTACGATTGTAAACCGGCACTACCTCGTAAATACCGTCACCAAAAATAAAACCTCGGTCTAATACTGAGATTTTTGCCTGGCTTAAAGGCAAAATATCACCGTTTAAATAAACTTCAACGTCTTCTGTGACTCCGGGAATCAATTCTTCAATCATCAATAACTCACTTTAAATAAACGCTTAGAACGCGCCCATTAACTTATCCCATAAACGACCAAACAAGCCGGCCTGCTCAACATCCTCAATAACCACTAAAGGATCTTGCTTCATAATATGCCCATCCAAGACAAACTGAACTAAACCCACCTGTTGACCGCGCTGCAATGGCGCTACGAGCTTCTGGTTGATCTGTGTCATGGCTTGTACCTGATCCTCACGGCCACGAGGAACAGCAATAGCGACCTTATTCTTGGAGCCTAATCTAGCCTCTTTGCTCTTGCCTTCCCAAACGCGCAAACTCACTATCTCATCATCGGCAGCAGCCACTTCTCTAGCAACAAAGTTAGCATAGCCCCAATCTAATAAAGCCTGGTTAGCGCGCTCACGAGCGGCGATACTCTCTGTTCCAATCACCACCGACAATAGACGACGACCATCACGTTCTGCTGTGGTAATCAAGCTATAACCTGCTGAAGACGTATGGCCGGTTTTTAAACCGTCAACGCCCAAATTACGACGTAATAAACCATTACGATTATGCTGATTGATATTATTGTAGCTGTACTCTAATTGACTGAAATAGTGATAGTACTGCGGGTGATCTAAAATAATGTGCTGCGCTAGGACGGACATATCACGGGCCGAAGTATAGGTGCGCTCTGAAGGCAAACCGGTTGGATCACCAAAACTGGTATTAGGCATACCAAACGCTGCAGCACGTTTATTCATTTGATCCACAAATACATTTAGCGAACCACCTACGGTTTGAGCCAATAAAATACTGGCGTCATTACCCGACTGCACAATCATGCCCTGCACCAACTCACCAATTTTCACCGGCGTATTGATCTCAATAAACATACGAGAACCCTCAGCAGCACGAGCTTGCGGAGTTACCATAACCTCTTGTTCCAGAGAGATACGGCCCTTGTCCAAGGCATCAAACACCAAGCTCGCTGTCATCAACTTAGTCAGAGACGCCGGCTCAACACGCATATCCGGGTCTTTTTCTGCCAAGATCTGGCCAGTATCGACATCCATGAGCAACCAACTACGAGCTTCAATATCAGGTACAACAAAATTAGAGAAGCTGACCACTGTCGGCGTATCCGGCGTTGTCGGGATGATTGAAGAAAAATTAGCTGCTTCGGCTTCGGTAGGCGCCACAGGTTGCAGGATAATTTGTCCACTGCTCGCGCTATCTACTGCTTTTTTACCTGATAAAAACTTGTAGGCACCAAAACCCACCAAAATTAATACCAGTAAAATTACTATTCTTTTAAACATCGTCGTTACTCTAAATTGCTATAAATAAAATATGGGTTATTGTAAAACTAAATCAGGTGGATACCCTTGAGATAGAGCTCTAATTGCTTCCGAAGTTCAATCAAAGCTCCATGAAAGTAATGCCCAATACCCGGCAATACTGTTACTGCCTGTTGTTTGCTCGTTAACCACTCAAAAGCATCAGTCAGAGGAATCACCTCATCCTGTTCACCATGAATCACAAAGGTATTGTCTGGCAACTCAACTTCTCTATAACTAAAGCGCCATACACCTACGCCGGCTAACAACAAAGCAGCAGGCATCGTCAACTGAGCCGGTTGAGGGTCTTGATTAAGTAAATCAGCAATTTCCTGATGAAGCTGGGCCGCTACTGCTGAACCAAAGGAGAAACCGCCAATCAACCAGGGCAAGCCGGCCAGTTGAGGGTGTTCAGCTAAAAACTGCTGCACTACCTGAACCATATCGTGAGTCTCACCTCTAGCCTCATCAAACTCGCCTTCAGACTGACCGACCCCTCTAAAGTTTGGACGTAATACAACGTAACCATGACTCACTAATAAGCGTGACATCGTGGTCACTACTTTATTGTTACGAGTACCTTCAAATAAGGGATGAGGATGTAAAACGATAGCCCAACCCTTAGGTTCACCTTTTGGATAATCGATCATGAGATCTACAACGCCGGCACCACCCCGATACAACTTAGTCACTTGGGACATATAACGATCCAATCCTTGTAAATATTGAGTATTAAATTAACCCTATGGCTTATGGCAGGGCTTCAATATGAATATCCCTAGGCTTATATTCCACAACTCGTGGAGAGCCAAAACTCATTTTCAATTCGCTCGGCTTAAACCCAAGCCAACCCGCACCCAAGCCGTAGACGAGTACATTAACTAACAATAGTAGAATAAATAGTTTAGACATAGTGATAGTTCGCTTCTGCTTTGCAAGCAAGTTTAATCAACGATCGAATCTTGCAAACAATGCTGTGCATAAACCAACAATCCTGCCAACGCAGGATCTTCAAATGAGACAAGCTCCATTGTATCAAATCCATGTAGCTTGATTTGCTCTGTAAGCAGACGAGACAATTCAGGTACGACATAATCTGCCGCACCACCGGCATAAAACACTACAGGGTTGAGCTGGCATCGTTCCACAACACAAGACCATTGACGCACCACTGCCGCCGCCTGAGCGGTAATCATGCCACTTTCCAGTGCCTCAGCAGTAGAAAGTGGAAACCTTGCCGGTAAACTCGACTTTTCCCACTTAATCACCGGTAGCTGAGCAGTACCTTGAGCTAAACTATCAGCCATCAGCTGTAAGCCCGGAAGAATCAAGCCACCCAAAAACTCCTGTTGATAGACGGTATCAACGGTGGTAGCAGTGCCAAAACTCACCAACATAGCAGGTCGATGATAAGATTGCTCATGCGCACTAACACCCAACATCGCTAACCAACGATCTGCTCCCAGTTGACTATGATCCGTATAAGAATTTCTTAAATGTAAAAGCTGTGGCTGCGAACTCAGCCAGTGTTGCTCATAAATATCCGTGCCGCAATGCATATGGATTTGTTCACAAATCTGAGCGGCTACCAAGGAGCCTGCAACATTAACCCCTATGACTAAAGCAGGCTTTTTATTAAATTGCGCCAAACGACCTGACAATTGTTCTATTTCAGCATGAGTCAAAATGAATTTTTGAACTTCAGAAAGGGTTACAGCCACAGAGCCTGAAAGCTCTTCATAATAAGCAAACTTGATGCGTGTATTACCTGCATCAATTAATAACACTGCTTTTGAAGTGTCAGGCATCCTGAATATCTCCCTCCGTCTGGGCATCAGCTGCACGAACTGACACATCACCATAAATCACTTGCTTTAGACCTTCCTCAGTCATCACCTGCAAGCAAGCATTTTCATCGACCCCTTGGGCAAGCCCGCTATACATCAATTCGGCACCATTTAAGACATCAACTGTTTGACCAACCAGTGCATCAACTGCCGCATGACGAGCCATAAAAGGCTCAAAACCCTCAACTTGATATTGCAAGATTGCTTGATACCAGGCATTAGCTATCAGGGCAACCATGCTACTCACATTTTCAGCCGCTTTATTTTCACGATCCTTTAAAGTAGAAAGAACGGAAGTCCAATCTGCCACCGGTCGTTGCAATGACTCACTTAAGGCCTTGGCATGAGAAAGATTTAGGCCCATGCCAACAACGACGACGTGATGATGAGCTGAAATACGCTCAGCTGTTGGTCTTACCGCCTCTACTAAGAGTCCGGACAACTTCGCACCATCAAACAAAATATCATTGGGCCACTTCATACTTAAACGATGCTGATGCTGTGAACCTACTAATTGGCGTAATTGCTCGCAGACCACAATACCGCAAACAGGCGCTAACATGGGCAATTGGACGGCAGGCATAGCCACATCAAAAGCACAAGAAAACATTAATGTTGTCTTATCCAAATCCTTCCAATGACGACCACCTCGCCCCTTGCCCCCGGTCTGATGATGCGCCCCCAACAAGCTCGGCCGTTGTTGAAGTGGCTCTACACGACGAGCGTCACTAATTAGCTGAGTATTGGTTGAGTCAATCCTGTCGACCCATTGCACTTCAGCAAAACCTAATAACTCTTGCTTAATATTCGCTGCCAACTGCTCAGCAGGCGGTAAAGTAATTAAAGGCATAAAATTTTTTCTTAAAACAATATAAACTACTTGCTAGTCTACTGTAAAAAAGGTTGTAAATAGTGCATTGTCCGCTCCGTAGCTCCACGATGTTGTGACATCCATTGCTCTGCAGCGAGACTCATAGCCTCACGTTTTTGAGAGTTATTAAGTAGCTGTTCGGCTTGCTTAATTGCTTCTTCAGCACTATTTACCCGTAGTGTAGCGCCAGCCGCTATGGCGTCTTCAACTGCTTGCTTAAAATTAACTGTGTACGGCCCAACCAGTACTGGCGTACCAACCGCACTCGCTTCGATATTATTTTGTCCACCAAAATCAGCAAAACTACCTCCAATAATTGCCACGTCTGCCAGACCATAATAAAAAAACATTTCACCCACACTATCACCCAAGAGCACTTGGCAATGGCTGAGCTCTTCAACTGAGGGCTGCTGTGAGCGTCGTTGGTAAGTTAACCCTGACTTGTCCAATAGCGCTTTAACCTCTTCAAAGCGCTGGGGATGGCGCGGCACCAAAACATATAAAGGAGCGGCACCAGATCGACTAATCGCCTCAATAAACATCGCTTCTTCACCATCGCGCGTGCTGGCAATCACTACGACCGGACGTTGCAACGGCCCTTTTAGATGTGCTGCTTGTAGCAATAAAGGCTCAGAAACAGTGACATCGAACTTTATATTACCGGCTAACTTCACCTGCTGCAGACCATAATCTTTTAAACGAGCTTCATCTTCAGGCGTCTGGGCTAAAACCAGCCGTAAAGAAGCAAAAGCTTCTTTGAGAACATTACCCATCCAGCGACTCTGCTTTAAGGTCGACTCAGAAAAACGTGCGCTTGCCATCAGCATGGGGATTTCTTTTGTCTTAGCCCCCGCTAATAGATTAGGCCAAACCTCTCTTTCAATAAGAATGCCGCAACGCGGACGCCAATAGTTAAAAAAACCGTTAACAGCTTCCGGCAAATCATAAGGAATCCAGGCTTGCTGTAATTGCCCAGACACAATATATCGCTCAAAGAAAGCCGCCCCCATCTCCCTGCCAGTGGCAGTCATATGAGTTAATAGTACTGGCAAGTTTTGATCTAACAATGCCTGAATTAATGGCTGCGCAGCACGAGTTTCACCTAGACTAACCGCATGTACCCATACTGGCCGTTGGAAACCGCCAGCATCACTCATAGCCGAATGTGCTGTGTAATTACCGAAACGTTCCGGCGCGTGAATTTCCCACAATCCACCGGCACGCTGCGCTTTACGCTCTAACAACTTAAAAACGATCGGCGACACGAGACGAAGTAAAGCAGTATAGCTGAAACGATTCATCAGAACTCCGGTTGTTTTGCCACCTGCTCTCCGGAGGTCTCCTCAGAGCTATCCTCTTTAGATTCACCTAAAGCTTGATTCAACTTTAAAAGAACAGCATCACGACTTGGTGGTACGCCCCTATCACCCAAACTTGCCGTCATCCCGGCACCTGTTAATGGCGTACGCACTGGCGTCGAAGCACAGTAAATACCAATGGTTGGACGCCCCAGGGCAGCTGATAAGTGGGTCAACCCACTATCTAAACCGATCATTAACCGTGCAGCTGCCAGTTGATGTGCCACCTCTTTTAATGGTAAACCAACCAAAAATTCGACATTAGGATACTTTTTGACTAATTCTGCTGCTCGTTCAGCTTCTTTGGCATTGCCAGCCAGAACCCGCAACTCCAAACCATGCTCAACCAACAGGTCTAAAGCTGCATGCCAATCCTCTTCGGGCCAAAGCTTATCATCACGACTTGCCGAAGGCATCACCACCGCATAATTCTGAATTTCAACACCATCAGTAAAGGCCTGCAAAGCAAAGTCAGGTGGCCCCTCATAGCTATAGCCTAAGGCTAATGCAGCAAGCTCTCGTTGACGAATCACTGCTGGTTGCCAAAACTCAACATGGTGACGTTTGTTGTAAAATAATGATGCCATCCGCTCTCGTGCCGACTTCCAGTCAAGCCCATGACGTTCACCAAGAGTTTGACGTACGACCCATACCGACTTCATCAAGGCCTGCATGTCTAAAACAATATCATATTTTGTTTGACGGACTATTTTTTTGAATTCTGCTCGTTCACTCCTCGCTTCACTGCTCCACCACTTCTTTCGCCAACGACGATGAGAAATAGTGATCACCCGATTAACCGCGGGATGCCACGATGGTATCTCTGCAAAGGCTTCTTCTACTACCCAATCAATAGTTGCACCTGGGTAATGCTTGGCAATGTCGGAGATCGCCGGCAGCACAAAAACCAGGTCACCTAAAGAGGAGGAACGCACAATTAGTATTTTTTTTGTCATATACCCTCCTTAATCTAATAATTTAAGCTTAGCACTTAAAGGCAAGTGATCTGAAATTTTAGTCCAAGGCCTGCCCTTAAGGACCTCTGTCGCGTCAATTTCAAAACCTCGCTGATACATACGGTCTAAACGCAACCAAGGAAAAGATGCCGGAAAAGTACGCGGATTATAGTAGCGTCGCTCAATAAAAAAAGCCTCTGTTAAACGCTTAAAACTATCCGAACGCATATAACTCGCCAAACGCTCTAGGCGATTCTTTAGTTCCGGATTTTGCCACATCAAATTCATCTCATTGAAGCCTTTCTGGAAGTTAAGCTTAACCGCTGGAAGCTCCACATCGATACGCTTTTTCTCATCCTCAAAGACTTCTTCTAAATGTAAAATAGACATTAGCTCACTGCTTAAGCGCTGCGACCAATCGTTAAAATCACCGGCAATAATAATTGGTTCTTCCGGCTTAAGCATACGATTAATACGCGAAGAAATAGCATCTGCCTGACGTTGACGACTCTGTTTAAAAAGACCCAAATGCACAACAAAACAATGAACGATTTTATTATCTACACAAACCTGCGCGTGCAATACGCCGCGCTGCTCTAGGCGATGGTCAGAAATATCTTGATTTTCTTGATAAACAATAGGATAGCGGCTTAATAAGGCGTTACCGTGGTCTGTCCTACGGCGAATTGCATTACAGCCATACACCACATGCATGCCAAGCGCATCAGCCAAACGCTCAGGTTGATTATGTAGCGCGTCCTCCAAGTCATTACGTCCCTGCACCTCTTGCAAAAAAATTAAATCAGCATTTTCGCGTTGCAACGCTTCCTTTAAGCTAACAAAAGATGTGCGTATTCCCAAAGGCGCTTTACCTTTGTGAATATTATATGTGAGAACTTTTAATTGAGTCATAACGATGCAATCTACGTACAATCAAATTGAAGCTACTTAAGCTAATAACCAAAAAACACGATTTGCAGAATTAATTGATAGAAAAAATTGACGCCAGTACCAATGACAGGCTGTGCAACCCCTGTAAGCAATAAGAATAGTAAAATCCAGATACCATAAGGCTCAATGCGCGCTAATTGACGCTCAACATTTAGCGGCACAATATTCATCAAAACTCG
>LSQX01291628.1_pt1 | contig 17109 bp, 11 predicted proteins | sample 654561 | NCBI WGS metagenome assembly LSQX01 (sample SAMN04489861, study PRJNA283612) | anaerobic digester metagenome | isolation source: 4 biogas reactors fed with cattle manure at either 37C or 55C with and... | place: Denmark: Kongens Lyngby | collected 2014
ATGACTCATCTGTTGAACAGTCTCCCCCCATGGAGACTGTTCAAATATGCCATCACAGCTAAGCCGCCGCCTATTTCAGCTAAGAGCACACACAAAATCAAATCAGCATGCACTTACTTATGCTATTCTCATCCCCTATCCTGGGTCTAAAGCTATGTTCTGCATTACAGCGAGTATCATTTCAATAACAACATTTTCCGACTCAGGCTCTTTTGCGCCGTTTGCATCCTATAAAAATATACTCCGGATGATACAGCTCTCCCCTGCTCGTCGCATCCATCCCAAGCGACATTGTGCTGTCCAGTCCCATAATGCCTATTTAAAAGCTTCCTTATCTTTTGTCCTCTGGTGTTAAATATCTCTATCGAGACAAAGTCCGGCTCTGCCAATTCAAAGCTAATCGTCGTCTCCGGGTTAAAAGGATTGGGATAATTTTGATGCAAAACAAAGTGTTGCACTTGTGGGATAACATGATCATCATTTGAGACCCAAGGCTCTGATGCATATTCAAAACAGCCCATATCAATACGATTATTCCAAACCCGCCAATTCCCTGCCAAATCATAGGGTGGCAGGTTTAATCCGCTGATATCCATCGTGCCGCTATCGATGCAAGGAGATGATTCTGACAAAACATAATATAAGCGATTTGAAGGATTAACAATGCCTTGAAAAAGCGGATCAGCATCAAAGCTCGAAGGTAAAAAGTTAATCGTATTCCCCGGCCTCGGATAAGGTATGATGCCATCAATGCCGCCTTTAATCAAAGAATGATCTATCTTAAGATGCGTGTATTCATTAGGGTTATAGTCCATGGGGTTCACTTTGATTTCATAGGGGCTGTCGTTATAGAATATCGAATTTGTAATGCTTACCTCACCATTTACCATCAAGATATAGTTATCGCTTGTGTTGCCGGCAAAAGTGCAATTTGTAATATCTATGCGTGGATTATTTGAGGAGCCTATGATACCAATACTGCCCTCAGATTCATTGCCACTGAATAAACAGTTTTGAAACACAAAATGATTCTGCTGTCGAGGATATTGTATCCCGCCAATCTGGATGCATCGGGAGTCATCGTCCATCATACTCAGATTAGTAAATTCGCAGTTTCGAAAAATCAATTCTTCATTTGCTAATATTGAAATAGGCGACATAATAGAAACCGATAATGAGGACTCTGTATTTGATGTGTTCCTAAATACGCAGTTATCAAAACTGCCTTTAAGTGCAGAAGAAGTCCTATCTGACGTTGCTCTGGAAGCAATATTTAGCAGCTTAACAGCTCCTGCGCCTGAGTTTTCTATTGTTACATTTTTAAAGGTGCTTTCTTTTTCACCTGTCATACCCAAAATAACAATTGCAATCAACTGATTGTCATATCCATCGTAAGTTATGTCGTGTATACGTATATTGGACAAATGGATTTCTGATACCGTTAGAGAAGCATGGATTGCATAACAGAAACAATTGAAATCACGAGCCGTAACCGATAAGTTGCTCAAATTGATCTGAGGTATTATTGGGGCTAAAAAGATTATTGCCGTGCCATTAGAGTCCATTTCTGGATGAGGCTCTCCAACCACGGAAGTGTCATCAATCCCATTACCCTGCACTTTTACCCATCCTTTCAAGGCAATGGGAAATATCTGGTTATTAGCAGTTCTTGAATACTCTCCCGGCAAGATATGCACTGTGTTCTGATTCAAGCTATCGGCTGCCACCCGGTAGATCGCTTCATGGATCGTTTTTAGGGCAGTAGCCGGGCTAATGCCATCGTTGTAATCACTACCGGTAGTGGATACATAAATGTCACAATCCAATTCCTGATAATGTGCATTTTGAATATCAAAGTTTATCTGGTAATCGCTATAAAAAGGAGCTTCACTTAAATATATGGCATGATAGCTTGATGGATTTGCCACGGAAAAAGTGTCTAAAGGAAGCTCCAAATCATTCGCTGCATGTTGGATATAGATATCCTGACCCGAGCCTGCCCGGTTATTGTAAATCGAACAGCGATTGATAGGGTCGAAGATGATATTTGTATGATGCCCTGTAGGTTCTGTGCCAAATATCCCTCCTCCCAATGTTTGGGCATAATTATTAAATATCTCTACTCCAGAAAGTGTTACTGTGGCTCCACCTATGTTTACTCCTCCTCCTAATATGCTCGCTCGTTCGAATATTTTACAATTTATTATCGTGGATACAGAAGAGGCAGCCAAAGATAAACCGGAGCCAATACCTTTTGTAATCGAAAAACCCCTGATATATATGCCTGTTTTATACTGACATACAAGAATACCTCCTACTGATCCTGTGCCGTCAATAATGGTAGTATCAATATACCCTGAATCTCCGCTAACACCTTCCAAACTCATCAGGCTAATGTGGCTTTTATCTATTTCTAAGTTTTCATAATATCTGCCGGGATGAACCAATACCGTGTCACCGGGATTTGCGGCGTCCAAAGCTTCTTGAATAATCGTGTAATCACCGCTGCCATCTTGCTTCACACTCAGCGTAGCTGAAATCAATGCTACAGGCAACAAGCTTAGTCCCATCAAGATTAATAATATTCTATATTTCATGTTTTCCTCTTTTTTTTAACACAGGGAGGGGAAAGCTTTCCCCTCCCTGTATTTGATTTACTTCATCAAGAGCATTCTCTTGGTTTGGGTGTTTTGGGGGCTGCTGATACGGTAAAAATATACTCCGCTGGCTACAGCCCGGTCTTTGGAATCTCTGCCATCCCACACTACATTGTGCATGCCGGCAGGCATTTCACCATTTACTAAAGTTTTCACCAATTGCCCCTTGATATTATAAATCTCCAGGCGCATCTTGGCGGCTTCCGGTAAGCTATATTGAATGGTTGTCCTGGGGTTAAAAGGATTGGGATAATTTGGCTTAAGTGTAAATTCAAGCGGAACTACATTTTCTAAAGCTTTATCATCCAAATCAATTTCAAAATATGGATAAGTGGAACCTGCCACACCATATTTGGCAGCAAAGCTGCCTGCGGCTAACTTCAGGTTTTTTAGCTGCGCACCGGCACTTTTGCTATCACCATAATAAAAGACAAGTTCGACATTTCCTTCGCTAAGCTCGCTGGCACTCGCCACATAAGCGGAGATTTGCTCCAAATTGTCTTCCACCACCACGGCACCTTTGCATACGCCATTTACCATCAGTCCGATCTCTTTTAAACCCAACTTTATCTCATCGGCTATATTGATATAGATTGGAATGTAATCTGCCTTTTCATCGAAGACAAACTCTTTGGGGGCACTTTTTGAGCGAGGTGGAACCGGATGCGAAACTCCCCACCTAAAGCTGTGATCTTGGTTTGTTCTAACGATTACCATATCGCCATTTTGCAAGGGCATTACTCTGCCATGCATCCCCCAGATATTTCCGGTGCCGGGCATCCTAATCAGACTCCAATCCTTAGCTTTTATCATGGTGATATCATCCCATATATCAGCAAAAGCATCCTGAGGCATTCTGGCATCTTCACGGAAATAACCTAACCAGTTTTCTACACCGCCATAAATCGGAAATTGTGTGTTAACGGAAGTTTGATAACCACTTTCTTTTAATACAACCGGATAGGGGAAATCTGGGTGTGCTCTGGCTTGCAACCGAATCTTATAACCCTGTGGGCTGCTGACGTAGTGAATACTGTCATAATAGTTCCATTGAGCGATTGAGTCATCCCACGTAATTTGTTGTGGTGCTCCTTCTTCATACCACATAATCTCTTCTAAATAGGTAGGAATATCATGCAAATATCCACCTGTTGTAGTTTGATGAACCGATAGCAGCTCCTTAAAAAACTCTCTTGCCAAAAGAGCATCATCAGTAATTGTATTCAAGATGGGATAGCTTACCCAATGCCATCTTTCTGTGTCATGTTCATTGTCGAAGACGTATCCCCAATAATCATGCTGACATGTACGATATGCCCCGATATCCGACACGGTGCCATCAGGATCAAAATAGTGCGGATATCCGGCATCAATTAGAGGGCTTATTACTGATGCGTCCCATATTGGATAATATTCAGGACTAACCTTGGGATCAAATTCACCATTGTTTGATTGAACAATCCAATTGGGTGTACTGATAAAGTAATTTATTACCTCATTGTTCAGAATACCATTATCATAGGAATTGTTGTAATCCATAGTGATATAATTATCTTCGCAGTCAGAAAGATTGATACCAAACATATTGCCGCAAGCAAGATTGTTCCTGATCAAGGTCTTTCCGGTTGGCATCAAGACCCATAAACCGTGGCATTCATCATTATCCATAAAGCTATTATTTACAATTGATACAGTATAATGAGGCTCTGAACTTCCACAGGATTCTATGACAACTGCAGTGGAAACGGGAATAATATCTCTATAACCTGCTGATCCGGCGATTTGTTCGTAAACAACATTATCTGTAAACACCAGATTATTGCATTGATAAGCATATACTCCTTCTCCAAAACCTTCTTCATACGTAGTACTACCTTGTACGTAATATTTGCGGGTATTAGAATAGATCTTGTTGCGCTGAATGAATACGGGAGCACTGCCGCTCACATAAATGCCTCCACCTGCATTAGCTTCATTCCCATAAATATGGCACTCGCTGATTTCAGTATTATATGAGGTGTTATTTACAACGGCTATTCCTCCGCCACGTGAGAAATTATTGTGTTCGACATCAATCCAATTGAGCCCGATATTATCATAAATCTCACACTCGTTTATGATAGTTGGTCCGTTTGCATAGATGCCCGCACCATCCATGCAAACATCGGTTCCATAACTTGTGCCGATATTATTGTAGATTTTGCAATTATACATTTCTAAGAAGGTAATGGCATTGGCAGAAAGGTCTGTAAGAGCCTTTATCCCTCTCTCACCGCCGCTTATTGATATATTCCTTAGCGTGAAATGAAGGTTTCCACTGTTTGTAGAGATAGAGTTATTTCCGAGAATTTGCGTCGTGATACCTAATCCCCATACTTCGATATATAAGTCGGAATACAAAGAAGTATCAACCACAAAATCCCGTTTTATTGACTCGCTGTAAATGCCATTTGCCAATATAATTCTAAAGCTATCTTTTTCGTTATTGTTATATCTATCCTGAATTTCGCTTAATACACAGTCAATGCTTGGTACGGTATCGGGGAATAGAAGATAATCGTAAGATTTGGGAAGACTGTCAGCATCAAAGGAATATGATGCTGCAGTGGCTTCCACACCGTGCAACACTGCCACGAAGTATAGCAGGCTTATTAAAATAATACTCAATAAGGGCTTTCCTCGAAAGCCTAGTTTGGGGATAAGGACTTTGCTGTTCCTTTTCATTTTTCTCTCCTTTTGTTTATAGGTTTTTCAGGTAATAGACATAGAGGACATCTTGATATTCTATAATAACATACAAACCATATTTATCCTCGAAAACAATTCTAATCTCTGGGTCTTCTAAAGACTCGGTATAAACGGGAAGTGTTTGATGGTTGATCGCACTATAGTCGATCGTTGCACAAATTAGATTCAGGCTAAAAACGGCCAGAATCAGAAACATAACTAATTTTCTCATTTTTCTCTCCTTTTGAGCAGCTTCTATATATATAAGTGTCAAAAACTCAGAAATTGAGAATTTAGAACCGAAGATTTTTTTATTTTTTACAAAATAGTTTTTTGCTTTACTTAAAACGCACAGCTTAATTGCTTTAATATAAACAAATTAAAGCAATACAATAAATTTAAAGATTTTTTGATGATTTTTAGGAGATACGGTAGAATTGTCAGGTGATTTGCTCAGATGCTCCACCGTTTATTGGTTCGAGGTTTAAAGCGAGCAGTTAGTTGATGCCCGTCTTAAAGTATGTAAAATTTTCTTGTTCTGAGGGTTTTAAAGATTTATTTTTTCTATTTATGTGCCGGTATCTAATCTGATTGCACCATCTACAACAAGATGGCTCTCAGCAGTAAATCACTCAAGGTGCCAAATATTTTAAACGGCGTGCAAAGTCTCAACCATCCAAAAATGAAATAATCGTGTCATAATCCCATATTGATCTGCCTTGATCTTTTGGTATTAACATATTTGAGGGCATGGGATGGATTCCTACCAAGTCGTTTTCCAGATAGCCATCTATCGTGATAATATTTCTGTGGTTTAAAACAATGAAAAAGGTGACAAGAATCGGCTGATTGGCAGCGTCTAAATGAAATAAATACAACCTGAATCTACGTTTATCCACCATGGTAATTCCCCAGTCATCTATTCTTTCTATCCCTTTTAGAAAGCCTGCCAAATCTGCGGAGTATTTTGTGCTTTGTCTTCCATCTTTATTGCTATTCGCTGCCAAGGGTAAGTTTCGGATGAATTTCATTATAGCATTATACTGCCCAAAACTGAGTATATCCGGCATAGCTTCCCAGCCCAAAGTCAGCAGGATTTTGGCTCTAAGATTCCGGATCATCTTATCCTTTCTTTTTTGAGCCGCTTTCTCGTTTATATTCATGGCTGCGGCATAGTCTTTGAGATTGGCAAAAGAGAGGAAATTTTGATAATCCTGATACTCTCGGCCGGCAAGCAATTTCTGTATATCAGCAGGCAGCATTTCATCAATTGTCTGCATGCCTTCTGCCGTCATTATTTCCTGCAGCACTGAAGCCTCTATGCGCAGCTCTTGATACAGCTCTTTATCTTTATTTTTAGCTCGATAATGTTTGCAAAGCAGATTGCTCGTCACTTGCTGCAACCAAGCATCAACATTGTCGATGGTGTTATTTGACATCAATAGTTGTTTGATTGCTTCTTGGGCAGTGTCTTCAGATAAATTGTGATCCCGGGTTTTAAAATTGCAATAGTTAAAACACAAATTGTAATATTGTTGAAACAACATTTCCACTGCTTTGGGAAATAGATTTTTAATAATTTCTTCTGAAATACCGGCTTGAATATTCTTGAAAATCTGCATCAGAAGGAAATTTGTAAGTTCATTGGCTAAATTGAGATGTTGAAATCTCTTGGTGCTTAATTCTTTCACTAAGTTCACGATAGCAAGGTATTGATTTTTGCTGATTCTATCTAAAAAAGGTTGTTTCATCTTGTATTCCTATTCAATCTATCTATACAATGCCACAGTAAAGCGAGTTAGTGTAGATGTCAAGGTCAAAAAGGCTCGCTGCCACGCAGTTTAATCAGAAAATGCTCAAACGCCATCACAGCTAAGAGAGTTTTGCTAAGCCGTCCACATTTATTACACCAAAGTCTAAACAGCCACCTATCTCAAATAAAAGCCACACTTGACAATATAACAAAGCCAAATCAACATGCCTTATGCCTAAAACAAAGCAAAAATAACCCAGAATAAGGAAGCAAAGATGAAGCAGATCAAATACCCGAAGACTCCCAAAGAAGACATCGTGGAAATCCTCCACGGACAAGAGATTAGAGACCCCTACCGCTGGCTGGAAGACGACAAAAGTCCCAAAACTGAGGCATGGATGAAAGAGCAGCATGCGCTCACCGATTCTATCCTAAATCGCTATCCCGGGCGCAAAGCCATGCTCGATAGACTAACGGAGCTCTCGGACTATCCCAAACAAAGCATGCCTATCAAAAGAGGAGATTGGTATTATATCTATAGAAATACGGGATTGCAAAACCAATCCGTGATCTATCGCCGCAAAAAAGACAGTGCTGAAGAGCTTTTCTTTGATCCCAACACGCTCTCGGAAGATGGCACCACCACCTGCTATATCAGCGGAACTTCCAAAGACAAACGCTATTTTTGCTTCAATGTTGCTCCCTCCGGCGCCGACGATTCGGAATATTGGGTAATGGATACAGAGAGCAAAACCTTTCTCAAAGACAAAATCACCGATGTGCAAAGCTTTGGCACGCCTTGGTATAAGGACGGCTTTTTCTATGCCAAAACCGACGCCGCACAGGACTATCAACAAGCCAACAAAGATTACAAGATTTACTACCACAAATTAGGCGAGGATGAAAGCCAAGACAAGATGATCTGGGCGGACCCCGAAAGTTCCTTTAGATATCATGCCGCAATGGTTTCGGACGATGAGAAATACCTATTTATCCTCAGCTTTGAAGGCACAAGTGGCACGAGCATTCACTTTCGCCCGGCAGACCAACCGGATGCACCCTGGGTCTGCCTCTTTGAAGGCTTTGATTTTGACGCCATGTTGCTTGACGCTTATGAGGAAGACCACTTTTATATTCGCACCAATAAACATGCAAAAAACTTCCGCCTGATGAAGATAAATCTGCTTTCCCCGGAAGAAGAAAACTGGGAAGAAATCTTGCCGGAGCGGGATTATCTCTTGGATCAAGTGAGCTTGGTGGGCGGAAAGCTTTTTGCCATATACATGAAAGATGTGATGAGTCAAATCGAAGCTTTTGATCCGCAGGGCAAGTTCCTCTACCCTCTTCAGATGCCATATCAAGGCGCGGCTTATATAGCTTATGGCGAAAAAGAAGATAAGGAAGCTTACTTATCCCTTAGCTCCTATTCTTATCCGAATGAAGTCTATCACTATGATATAGATGAAAATAAGCTTACTTTTCACTATCGCGATCCGGTTAAAGCAGATTTCTCGAAAGTTGTTTCAAAACAAGTGTTTTACCCTTCCAAAGATGGCACAATGATCCCCATGAGCCTGATCTATCAAAACGATATGGCTTTAGATGGCAATAACCCCGCCTATCTATATGGCTATGGCGGTTTTAATCATTCTTTGCTGCCAAGTTTCAGCAGCTCCACAATGGCGCTGATCGAAAAAGGCTTCATCGTCGCCATCGCCAATCTACGCGGCGGCAATGAATATGGTGAAAGCTGGCACGAAGCGGGAATGCTCTTAAACAAACAAAATGTCTTTGATGATTTCATCGCCGCGGCTGAATATCTCATCCGTGAAAACTATACAAACCCGCACAAAATAGCCATCAACGGCGGCTCGAACGGCGGACTCTTGGTAGGAGCTTGCCTCACCCAACGTCCGGAACTCTTCAAAGTTGCCGTTCCCTCCGCAGCCGTATTGGATATGCTTAGATATCAGAAGTTTACATTTGGCTGGGGCTGGATGACTGAATATGGAAACCCCGAAAATGAAGAGGACTTTCACAATCTGCTCTCCTACTCTCCCCTGCACAATATCAAAGAAGGGCAAAAGTATCCCGCCACAATGATTTGCACTGCGGATCATGACGACCGCGTGGTGCCCGCCCATTCTTTCAAGTTCGCCGCCACCATGCAAGAAAAAGCTTCGCCTGAAAGCCCTGCACTGCTACATGTGCAGTTCGATTCATCTCACGGCAGCAGCAGCACCACCAAGGCGCTGGAGCTTTGGGCAGATATATTTAGCTTTATGTGTATGCATTTGGAATAAATAGGCATGCCATTCTTGATAATTTGCCCGGAAAGTAGTTGACTGAAAAACAAATATAAGTAATTATGGCATTATCAGTTATTCAAATATAGAGTGTAACCAACGAGGGATCAAAATGATGCCCTCATTGAAGCAAAATCAAGGAGATAAAGATGAAAAAACTGCTCATTATTTTGGTTTTACCGCTGGTTTTCAGTAGCCTTTTTGCCGTAGAATGGCTTTGGGAAGGAGCTCCGGTTGAAAACGCATTTGCAACCGGAAAAGAATATACCGTTCAAGCCGTAGGCGATGCGCTCTACTTCACATGCATCGCTCCCAATCCTGATGATCCCTCCATCGGAAAGGTTTCATTTTTTAGATCCACAGCGGATTCTCTTTATTCTCAAACTCTTACAGATTATTCCATCGATTGTGATATTAATCTCAACCTACTGCTCAATTTACCTGAGATCCATATTGTTTTTACCGAGCCTAAGAGTGGTGATCTTGTGATAATCCATTCAACTGATGAGGGCGAAAACTGGGAGCAAGAATATTTCCCTGCAAAAGAGATTTATGACTTTGGCAAAAACCCCATCTATAAATCCGAAGGTGGGATAAGTCGCATGCTGGGCTCGAAGAGGATGGAAAATGATGAAGATGTCATGCACTATTACAGATACTTTCAAAGTATGGCACAAAATAATGTCTATTTCTATGGACGAACAACATTGTCCGGAAGTGTAAGAATTGATGATAATATGCATATTAAAAACCTCAGTGGCTGGCCGGTCTTTCATGGTCATGTAACCCTCGGTGGCAACGTTATATCCCATTCGGGTGCTTACCCTGAAGATGAAATATTCCAAGGCGGCTTGACTGTCGAAGCAAAGCAGGAAACCAATATCCTGAATACGAAATTATTCAAAAAAGACTATATAGAAAACTCTACTCAGATGCTTTCACCCTATGGCGAAAACACGATATTATATCTTGATATCGATGGTGAAAATAGCACAGCCTACTGGGGTAATTGTAATCTCACATCGTCTCTACTGATTGAAGTTTGGGACAATTATCCTCCACAGCTTTTTCCTAATGCCAATCATCTGTATACAAATAGGTTCACGGTTCCGGACACGCTCTGGATAGAAATCGAGGATTTTACGCTTCCTGATAAGCTCTATACCGATGCCACAGTTTGGGTAAAGGGAACTTTCAGCGGTGTGAAAAGCATTTATAGTAGCGAAAAGATATATACTCTGGGCGACATTCTTCTCGCGAACACCCCTGCCGGCGAGGATCCATTTGAAAATCAGAGCGACAAACTTAGTCTGATCACCGATAAACAAGTGCTGCTCAAATATGGCAATGTCGATCCCGTTGACGGTGAGCGCAAACATCCAAATTGCAGAGAGGATGCCGCGCCAATTCAAATCTATGCGGATATCATCGCTTTGCACGATGAAGGCTACAGCATTTTGGACACCATAAATTCGGGATATTTTGGTTTTGAATACATGCATCCCCATCCCTCTACGCCGGCTTTGTATTGGACAATAGATGGTGAAGAATATTATTTTGATTATATCGATTTGCATAGGCGCCGTTTCCCGCAAACGCAGGCTGAGCCTTGGCCGGCGCTAATAGACTATCCTTGGTATAACCCGCTTTGGCCGGAACCATCTCCATATAAAGAAAGAGGAACAATAATGCAGTATGGTGCGCTATATCAAAACCTGTATGGATATATGCACCGCTCGGGTAATGACAGTGAATATCCGAGTAATTCCGGGATATGGAATATTGAGCTTGATATGTGCGGAGGCCCGATATCGCAGTTCCCTCTTCCAGATCCTGCATTCCAGTTTTCAATGGGGACAAGAAACTATCCCGGTGCATCCGGAAGCGGAGCAGGCTATAAGGTAATGAAGATGCCGGATCCGAGGGCGCCTCAAGGTCTTCCAAGAAGAGAGGTCTGGGGACTTGGCAGCTTTATCGGAAATTTTGAGGGTGGCGAGCCGGAACTAATGAAATGGCATAAAGAGAATGGTTCTAATTCAAGAGCAAAATCCATAGACAACTATGCCGATCAATGGCTCTATCAGGTTGAGAACATTCTATTTAGCGAAACAGAAAGCTATACCTATGATCCGGGCGATGATTGGCTAATCACAGAGGCAAAATTGCTCGCAGATGGCAGGGTTTTCACCCTTCAGGAGTGCCCTAACTCTGTGGGAACGGACTATCGGCTCGTGCGTTCTAATCTGGATGGAAGCGACGCAGAGACGGTTTATAGCACGGAAGGAGCCGGAAAGGCAGCTTCTCTGAGCCGCATCAGCGACGGCTTTTTGCTGGCTATTCCGAATGCATTTGATCCCTATGCAGAAGTGGTGCGTTTTAATTTGATGGGAAATGCCTCCGGTCAAGACTTTACGCTTGATCTGCCGGAAGAATTTGCAAGAAATGAAGTCAGTGAGGCAGCAATTGTCTTTAAAAATCCTGAACTCGATGTATTGCATGTCTTTATCTGGTGGCACACGGAAGAAGAAGCGGGACCTATCATCCATAAAATCGCTTCTCTTGAACCGGTTTCAGTGGAAGATCATGTAGCTGTACCGGCTGTGAATGCCCTGAATTGTTATCCCAATCCTTTCCGAAATCAGCTAAATATCTCAGTAGAAGTTGAGAAGGCGACGCCACTAAATATCGGAGTCTATAACATTCGTGGACAGAGGGTTGCAACGATTAATACCGGCATGATCACCAAGGAAAAAGAGATTGCCTGGGATGGAAGAGGCAGAGACGGTAAAGACCTGCCCACCGGTGTTTATTTCCTTAAAGTGAAAGGCGAAAAGAATATTAGTCAGAAGATATTGAAGATAAAATAAGAGGTAGCCCTTTAGCTGTTCAATGTTTGAACACCGGAGCGTTGCGTAGAGCTTGCTATCCATTGAACCAGTGGCTCCCAACGCCATCGCTGGAACGGTTTGGATAAAACTTAAACAGGGGGAATATAAGATGATAAAAACAAAGACACAATGTTTATTCTGAACCATATTCGTCCATCCACTGCAATACTTGATTTTGTATATTTGTTCTCTGAGCAGAGGATAGCTCTTTTTCAATATCATTTCTTAATTGCATATAGGATTCTGTTTTACCATAAGTGTTGGTAGCAGCAAGTAAAGCCCAAAAATATGCTTGCTCAAAACTTTTTACGCCGCCTTTACCATGGTAATACATGTAAGCAAGCTGTTGCTGAGCTTCCGGAATTCCTTGTTCCGCAGCCAGGCGACACCACTTAGCTGCTTCTTTATCAATTCTTACAACCCCCTCACCTGTAGAATACATAAGTCCCAGGAATAGCTGCGCTTTTGGATTTCCTTGTTCTGCTGCCAAGCGATACCATTTAGCCGCTTCAGCATAATCTTGCTCAACTCCATCACCTCTATAATGCATATTTCCAAGAAAATATTGCGCGTCTGGACAACCTTGATCAGCTGCCCTGCGAAACCACTTCGCCGCCTCAACATAATTTTGTTCAACTCCACCATCTTTATTATACAAGTTTCCAAGAAATAATTGTGCTTCCATAACTCCTTGTTCCGCAGCCAGGCGATACCATTTTGCTGCTTCAACATAATCTTGTTCAACTCCGCGACCTTCTTCATACATATATCCAAGAACAAATTGTGCTCTCGAATCTCTTTGTTCTGCCCCCATGCGGAACCATTTTGCCGCTTCAACATAATCTTGCTCAACTCCCAGACCTTCGTCATAAAAATATCCAAGACGAAATTGAGCTTCCATGTCTCCCCCATCCGCTAATGTAATCAGTTCATTTATTTGCATGGCACCGTAATCAATATGTTTTCCAGCACCCATATGACAAACAAGCAGTAAAAGCAAGCTGATAGCAAATACTAATTTTTTCATTTATTCCTCCCACTTTCTTATTATTTCTCTAATGTTGGTTCAATATCAGAATCTCTGTCAGTCAGATTTTTTAGCAATACTTATTCTGAATCGTGTTCTTTCATCCATTGTGCTGCTTGCTTTTGCATATTTGTTCTTTGAGCGACAGATAGCTCTTTTTCATACTCATCTCGTTTAAGTTTAAATGAATCAATATTTTCGCTATCAGCATTGGCAGCAGCAAGCAAAGTCCAGAAATAGGCTTGTTCAATATTTTTCACAACTCCTTCACCAGTATAATACTTAATTGCTAACTTGTATTGGGCAACAGCATTTCCCTGTTCAGCAGCCTTACGATACAATTTAATTGCCTCTTTAGTGTTTTTTACAACCCCTTCACCATGATCGTACATTAATGCTAAGTTGTTTTGGGCAACGGCTTCTCCCTGCTCCGCAGACCTACGTAAAAACTTTGTTGCTTCAGTGTAGTTTTGCTTGACGCCTTGACCTCGATAGTACATAAGCCCTAGGTTGTTTTGGGCAGCAGCAAAACCCTGTGAGGCAGCCTTACGATACAAATTTACTGCTTCAGCGTAATTTTGTGTGACGCCTTGACCTTCATCGTACATAAGTGCTAAGCCGTGTTGGGCAGCAGCATTTCCCTGTTCAGCAGCCTTACGAAACCATTTCTCCGCTTCAGCGAAGTTTTGTTCAACTCCATCACCATCATAGTACATAAGTGCTAAGTTACATTGAGTAACAGCATTTCCCTGTCTTGCAGCTTTACGAAACCATTTTAATGCTTCTGAATAATCTTGTTCGACTGCATAGCCGTGATAATACATTCTTCCTAAACCATACTGACCATCAGAGTTCCCTTGCTCTGTAGCTAACCGATACCATTTGATAGCTTCATCATAATCCTTTTCAATGTTTTCATCATTATAAAATCGTTCTGCAAGTTGAACTTGTGCCTCTGCATTGCCATCCTCCGCTAAGGTGATCAGCTCATCCATAGGCATTTTTTCATATTCAATGGAGTTTTTGTCCCCTGCACGACATGCAAGTAGTAAAAGAAGACAAAATACTATCAGAAGCTTTTTCATCTTTTCCTCCAACATTCTTGATGATTACAATTGAGATTAATTGCAAATATCCGTCAAGTTAAAAGAATGTTTCACGGCACTTTATAGTTGAGTCCCAAAGGTTGGTGTAAATTTTAACTCATTGTTACTGATGTTCTTTGAGAACATTTTACGTCCTCACCTCTTAAACTCTATCTAAGGTCAAACGACCGATTACATTAATTATCATCTCATTATTCCTGTCAATCTCTTTTTCACTAAGCTACCTTATTGCGACGGGCTGAAGCCCTTCGGAGCTTGCGGAGAAGGGCTTCAGCCCGTCGCGCTCCTGCGAAAATGTTGGTCTCGGCTTAGCCCTGAGTTCGGCTATTTTTTCTAAAGGCTCCGACAGGTATATCTTTCCACTTGTCCAATCCTCTGAATATCCTTGTAGAATGGCTCCGAATAGCCGTAGGCAACTTCTCTCATCAGGGAAGATTCGGATACACTTCTCTCTGCGTCTGAGTTCTTCATTTAGCCTTTCTAATGAATTTGTACACTTTATCCGGCTCCAATGCGCGGAAGGGAAGTCAAGATAAACGGCTATTTCATGATAGGTGCTATCCAGCCAATCCCGAAGCTTTTCTTTGCCTTTGGCTTCAACCACTCTGGTCAGTTCGTTCCACGCCAGTTCAAAGGACTCACGAGTTCTCGAGCCAACAAGATCTTTCATTAGCGGCATTAACCAAAGCAGGTCTGCCTTGGATACCTTGCTCTGCGCATTACGCATCCAGTGTACTATGCAACGTTGCCTGAGCTGACCAGGAAAACATTCCTCTATGGACTTAATTAGCCCATCATGCTCATCACTGATCCACAATTCACTACGCTCCAAGCCACGGGCCTTGAGGCTTTGCAGGAACTCCTTCCAATTATGGTAGCTTTCCTTGTTGCCCAAATGCAGACCCAAAACATCACGATGACCATCTTCTTTAACGCCAATGGCTATAAGGACGGCTGTTGAGGCAACGCCACGCTCAGTTCTGATTTTGGTGTACATCGCATCAAGCCAGATATAGGCGTAACGTTGATCCAGCTCTCTATTCTTCCAAACTTTAACTTCAGCATCGATCCTGGAGGAACAACGGCTAACAAAGCTGCGGTCAATGTTTTCTAAACCCAAATCAACAAACAACTTGTTCATCTTCCGGGTGGATACTCCAGCAAAATAGGCCTCGCTCACAATGCTGATCAAAGCTCTGTCCACCCTCTGATAATGCTCCAGGATAGTGGGGTAAAAGCTGCCGTTTCTCAACTTTGGGATGCTCAAGCTCACTGGACCTACCCCTGTACTGAGTGGTTCCTTGCGCTCACGATATCCATTACGATAGTTCGTTCTACTCTCTGTGCGCTGGTATGAATCCGCTCCCATATAAGCACTTAGCTCTGCTTCAATTAGCTCTTTGATGCTGTATTCCAGCAGCTTTACAAAATCTCCTGGTATTGCATCCTGAATTAGCTTGACGAATTCAGCCTTCTCATCTTTCTTTCTCTTAGGTTGAGTCATGATCTTCTCCTTGTCTTATAGTTTTTAGTTTAAACCATCAAAACAATGAGTGGGATTGGGCTCAACCTTTTTCTTCATTTGGCTCACCTAATTTACACCAACCTTTGAGACACTACCCGCTTTTGCCTTCCGTTGGTTATTATGGTTATATTATTTCAACAACACATTAACAAACACTATCTCTTAACAAGACACTTGGTAAAATAAAACCCCATTGCCTAACATAACCTTCATTTTCGCTGAATAAAATATAGTTAACCGATGATTAAAGCTCATACTTATATCTCCCTGTTATTTTTTATCTTAAAATTTACTTAGGGGCTGGATTGTCAAGCTTTTTTTAGAATATTTCACATACTCCCATTCTAAATATCCTACAAATTTATAAAAAATATTTCTTAAAAGCACTTAAAACATTTATTTAAGTATATGGATTAGTTTTCTTATTTACCCCTCCCTAACTCCTTGCCATCCTATATCTTCCCTACTGGATTCAGCTCATACAATGTCCATAATATGCTTAAGCCTCACTCAGCGTCCGGATCTCTTAAAAGTTGCCGTTCCCACCATGGGCGTATTGGATATGCTTAGATTTCAGAAGTTTACCGTCGGCTGGGGCTGGATGACTGAATATGGAAATCCCGAAAATGAAGAGGACTTTCACAATCTGCTCTCTTACTCTCCCCTGCACAATATCAAAGAAGGGCAAAAGTATCCTGCCACAATGATTTGCACTGCGGATCATGACGACCGCGTGGTGCCCGCTCATTCTTTCAAGTTCGCCGCCACCATGCAAGAAAAAGCCTCGCCTGAAAGCCCCGCACTGCTCCATGTGCAATTCGATTCATCCCACGGTAGCAGTTGTACCGCCAAGGCCTTAGAGCTTTGGGCGGATATATTTAGCTTTATGTGTATGCATTTGGAATAATAGGAATAGAATATGTGTCGGTGGCTCCTAAATCTTTTGTCAGAATGGTTTGGCTTAAACCTTAAACAGGAAGAATGTCAATTGGCTAAAAACAAAGAAGTAAAAGTCGAGAACCATATAGCAGAAACCTACAAGCCGGTCTTGTTCGCCGAAGCATATCGAGAGCTAACAAGCAGAATCAGAAAAAGGCTTATAATGGATTAGTTTTTTCGG
>LSQX01025809.1_pt1 | contig 17106 bp, 16 predicted proteins | sample 654561 | NCBI WGS metagenome assembly LSQX01 (sample SAMN04489861, study PRJNA283612) | anaerobic digester metagenome | isolation source: 4 biogas reactors fed with cattle manure at either 37C or 55C with and... | place: Denmark: Kongens Lyngby | collected 2014
GTCATTTTAAGTTGGCTAAAACACCCAGGCCTTCAGGAACCCCTGAACCACGCCAGTTATGTAGTCCAGGATGAGCACAATCAGCAAGATGATCATAAACTCCGTGAAGCAATGCTAAAAGTATAATGCGGCTGCCATTATTAAGCCAAGGAATGTTTTTGTTCCTGCGTTTTGAGTTAGTTCCTTATTCCAAACCTCTCTTTCGATGAGTAAAAGGACAGGCGTTTAACCTGTCCTCATTGTTTTCAAAATAAAAGAGAGCCTCGCCTGGAGCTCCCTTTGTGTCGCACTAAAATCCAAATGCGATATTAGTACCTATAAAAAACATTGTCCTTTATCTTGCCAATTTTAGTAGATACCTGTGCCGATAACTTACCATCTGCACCAATCCCATATTCTCCATCAGCAGCAGTAATTTTAAATACATTACCGATCCAAACTTGTATTTGCTCACCACATGCACCTGATTCAAGTGCTATTCCGTATACATCTTCTGGACAAGATTCTGCGGAGCATTTTAGCCCTTCTGCAGTAACCCATTCAGTTTTTAATATATCACAAACATCTATTACCGTCACAAATTGCTTTTCTGTGGTGTTAACATTTTCCCAAGCCTCAGTGACAACATTTTTCTTTAGGATCGCATTTGTTATCACCGCATTCACGGCTGAAATTATGTCTGCTTCAGGAGTTTTCAAAGTTGCGTAATCTGCATTGAAAGTGTATGTTTGAGTGACCCCGTCTACAGTAACCGATAATGTTTTGTTTGTGGTTGAGCAATCTCCAAGGCGCTTCCACATTTGATAAACATCTGCGGGTGTACTATATGGCTCTTGCCCTGCTTTAGTATCTTTGACCATATACAACCCAATAGCTCTACCTTTTAACCTTGCTCCGCCTTTTTTGTATGTTACTATACCAAACAAGTCTTTTACTGCTGTACCTGATATAGTTAATGAATCGCCTATGTCTACCGTTTCAAACTCTAAGCCTTCACCGGTCGCAACAATGTTAGGCAAGAAATTCACATTATTGCCACCAATAAACTGCCACTCTACATTGTTTGCAAAATAAGTGTTTGGAGAATCAACATTTCTCAGCGAACTGTTGTTAGAAATTAATGATACTTGTCCTTGTTGTGTATATAAGCCATTTATCTCGCACACACAATGCCCAAATCCGCCAACACTATTAATCCCTATATATGCGTTAACCAATTTGCAATTATCAAATATAATACGCGTATTGTCAAAGTTCTGCGCATTTCCGTTGGAGTGACAAACTGCGCTACCATTTTCAAATATACAACTTCTCCATAAATATAAAGTACCTTTTTTAAAAGTACCTCCGCCAATAATTGCGCCGTAGGTAGTTTTTACAAGATGCAAATTCTCATTTACCAGAGTTTTTGTGTCAAGCCCCACGTCAAAATGAATGCAATAGCCCGTATCAGATATTATTTTCATGTTAGACAATTTTGAGCTACCATACTGTTGGTCAAAAACAGGTAATGTGCCTCCCAATCCTTCACTTGTTACAATTACGGTGTTTGGTTTTATCCCGTGAGTATGTGTATATGCTGGAGGTTTTAGATCAATCTCATTGTATGTCCCAGGATATATCATTATTTCATATTGGTTATAAATGCTACTATCAGTAATACTGGCGTATGCATCAGCAATAGTAGTGAAATCACCATTACCTAAAGTATCCACCGTAATTATATTTGTAATACTATCTTTTACAGCATATCCATCAGTCGGCAACAATGATTTTGCGGTATTCAACACAGATATATCTGTCTGTGTCTCATAAAAGATACAGGATTTTTTTATTTCTATTGGTGTTACTGCGTTCAAGATCAAAGGGTCTGGAACTAATCGCCAATCTATCAAGATATCAGCTTTCAAAAATGCTGAATCTACAGAAAGTACTTCAATGTCTGCTGCTGGTGCTGTTGTACTGCTGTAGCTATCAAGATTTACCCACTTGCCACCATCCCAACCTTCTATTCTAACATAAGCAGTAAAGCCATTAGAGTTTCTCCAGAAATATCTTAATCCAAATTTCTGGTAAGAAGTCGAATAAATTTTTATGTCTAAAATACCAACTAAATTAGCATCGTACGTCACAAACGGGCTATTTAACATTACATCATCTGCTAACTTTGCAGCGGTAACGCTTTTGTCTGCAAGCCCTGTACTTTGATAAACTCCGCCTGCTGCCCATGCCACGCCATCCCAATAGTACCACTTGCCATCAGCTGTAACGAGATATATTCTTTTCTTGCCATCGGTGGTATTGGCAGTTGTATCAGCCTGTAAAGCGGCAAGTGTCGCAAATGTACCCGCAGGAGAACCGCTTGCCAAACTTGCAGCCAAAGTATCAACATATATTATATCTGCTTTTGCAGTAGCAAGAGTATTGATCTCTGTTTTATCCGCTTTAGCTGCCAAATCTATAGCAACATTTCCTCCAGACGTTATAACATTTTCTGCTTTTGTAATAGGGTAATGGTTATTCCATGCAGTATTTTCCGCATTTCTCTGTCCCATTTGTATATTATTGTCTGCCATTGTATTACCTCCTTGTAATAGTACAAGGATTAATATTGTTATAATTATCGCTATTTTTTTCATATAACTTCACCCAGTTTAATTATATCTTCTATAATCAAATTTAACAACACCAACCCCTCAAGCATTTTATACTATCTTATAAAATATCTGGCTAGCTTTAGGCGATGCCGGATAAATAACACCAACTAAATTCGCTATATCTGACTTATGTGCATTAAACTGATTTGTCAGATCAACAACGTCGATAGCTTCCATTTCTTGCTTTCATCCCACTTCGGATGCCTAATACGATTCGTGTTCCTCAGGCTGGGATTTTGCCTCTCGCTTCCTTCAGATTCCTCTTCGCCGAGGACACCCTTGCGTTTGGCTAATGGTTGGTAACTGCCAGCCTCCATAGCGGACTTTTACCGCCGAATTACGCGTCATGCGTGGTGCACGCAAAAAAAATGGATAAGCAGGCTTATCCATTTTCATGTTAAAGACATATGCAATAAATAATGATGAGTATAATCTCTTTTCAGTCATTCGATTCCAGTTAGTTCATTAAAGCAATGGCTTTTATTGTGCCATTTTATATGTCGGAACAAGTACCTTCACATATTCCTTAATTTCTTGGTTGTTTGAGGTTTTGTATATTTTTGAACTTAGTACTTCTAATTCTCTTTTCAGCATTTCATAATCGGTGTGTAAAGGCTTTGCTACGAAAATTTTATTATGCTTGGTAGCTCTCAGCCCCTCTTCATTCATTAAAAGTTCTTCATACAGTTTTTCACCCGGACGAAGGCCGGTAATCTCAATGTCGATATCCTCATAGGGTTCAAACCCGGACAATCGAATTAGATTCTTTGCCAAGTCAATTATCTTAACAGGTTGTCCCATATCCAGCACAAAAATTTCACCACCTTGGGCCATTGAACCTGCCTGGATGACTAGCTGAACCGCTTCTGGAATGGTCATGAAAAATCTTGTAATATCAGGATGCGTAACTGTGACCGGTCCCCCCTGCTCAATCTGCTTTCTAAAGAGGGGAATCACACTGCCATTGCTTCCAAGTACATTCCCAAAGCGGACTGCAACAAATTCGGTCTTGCTCTTTTCGTTCAACGATTGAATAATCATTTCTGCAATACGCTTGGTAGCACCCATTACATTGGTTGGATTTACCGCTTTATCTGTAGATATTAGTACAAATCGTTCAGCATTATGCTTGTCCGCACAATGGGTAACATTCCATGTTCCAAAGACGTTATTCTTAATCGCTTCCTCGGGATGATTCTCCATCAGCGGAACATGCTTGTGGGCTGCAGCGTGAAAAATAATATTGGGTTTATATTCCTTAAAGATTTCATCTAGCCGCTGCATTTCGCGCACATTGGCGATGATGGGGACAATATCAAGCTCCGGGTATTTTCTCGTGAGCTCGTTGAGAATGTCATACAGATTATTTTCATAATTATCCAACATCAATAACTTTTGGGGTTCATAGGAGGCAATCTGTCTGCACAGTTCAGAGCCTATGGAGCCACCGCCGCCAGTAACCAGAACCACCTTACCGCTTACATACCGGGCGATTTCCTCCAGATTGGTCATGATCGGATCCCGGCCCAGAAGGTCTTCAATATCCACATCCTTAATCTTTTGCAGGGAAATCGATTCGTCAAGGAGCTGTGACATCGATGGCAGAATTCTTACCTTGCAAGAGGCTTTGGAGCACTTCTCATAGATGCTGTTGACGATGGCAGGTTTTGCAGAGGGTATTGCTATGATGATTTCATCGATGCTTTTACTGTCCACAACCGCTTCAATGTCTTCAATTCCGCCTAAGACAGGAACGCCGTTTACCTTTTTACCTTTTTTCTCCTTGCTGTCATCCATAAAGGCAACCAGCTTGTACCGCATTTCAGGGTGCAGTTCCATTTCCTTGGCGATCATGGCTCCTGCGTCACCGGCGCCAAAAAGAAGCACCCGCTTCACGTTTTCCACTTTAATCACACGGCCCAGAACAAGCCTTCTGTAGAGGCGGTACATCAGGCGGGAACCTCCGATGAAGAAAACATCAATCATACCGGTGATAACAAAAATACTTCTGGGAGCCAGCCTGTCCACAAAAGCGATATACGCGAACAGAATTCCATTGGTTATGGCAGAAGCAAGAAAAACACTGACCAGTTCATATATGCCTGCATAACGCCAAAGGCTGCGATAAAGTTTAAAGGGTATGTATACCGCTATTTTAAGCACAATGGACACCCCTATAAGAAGCAGCATCTTTTCTTTAAAGCTATCGGGAATTGAACTGAAATCAAATTCAAATCGAATGTAATATCCAAGAAAAAATGAAACAATCAGCAATATAACATCTGAAAATACAAAAATACCAGTCTTCAGCTTCTGTTTCAAGATATTCTCCTTCTTTCGAATAAAAAGCGAGTAGTTTTTACGCAATGTCATTTTATCATATATATATTGAAAACTAAAGAAAAAATGCATCTCAATTAGTTTACAATTACATAACCTGTGCGATCATTAGAAATAGCACTGTACCACGAAGATAATTTCCGCCAAACCCCGCATCATATACGAAATTTTAAAGATTCATCGTCAATCCTCAATCTTTATATCGTAAAAAGCTTTTTTAGTGTCTCTTTTGTCAGATGTCAAAAACCGTTTTATCTCATAAAGAATTTTATCCGATGTGCTGCCATCACCGAATGGACTCTTTGCTTCTTTAGCAATCTTCTTAAATTTAGTAGATAGAGCATTCTTCATCGCCAAGGCAATGTCCGTTGTATTTGGCTTACAGCAGATAACGCTATCGGCCATCATCCTTCCTTTTTGCCTATCTCCAATGTTTATACTAGTAATGTGCATTGCTGGGGCTTCAACAATACCGCTTGATGAATTCCCAATCATCATCTGTGAATATTTTAGAGCTGAAAGATATCTTCTGGCACCAAGAGATGCAACAACTAACCAATTACTACGGTTCTTTGCCTCTTCATCCCAGATATCATTTATAACGCGTCCACCTGCATCTGCATTAGCTTTTGTAATGACATATTTCATATCGACAAACTGATCCATTGCTGCAATCAACTGACGAAGTTGTTCTTCGGAAGTGTTTTCTTCCTGGGTAACGGGGTGAAATGTTACAATGGAATACTTTCCGTCCAAATCAAAGCTTAAACTCTCAGATAATCCCTCTCTCGTCATAGCGGGTATTTTAACAATATTCTCAACACCAAGAGCCCCAACATCAAACACTCGAGTTGGTGCTTCGCCTAATTGAATTACCCTATTACGGTATTCACCACAAGCAGTGAAATGTAAATAACTCATCTTTGTGATAGAATGGCGAAGAAACTCATCTACAGCACCCTCAGTCGTCTCTCCACCGTATATATGTGCAATTGGTATTCCCTCTAAAGCAGCCGCTGTCGAGGCTGCGAAGGCCTCATATCGGTCACCAAGAACCACCACTAAATCAGCTCTATTTTCTTTGAAGTATCTAGCAAAAGCAGAAATTGTCTCCCCTGTGGATATAGCCATGTCTGCCTTTGTATCACCATCCATATTAACTGGAACACGTGAATATATTGGTAGTCCTGATTCTTCTATTTCAGTCTGTGTATTACCAAATGCAGCACTTAAATGACTACCTGTAACTGCAAGTTGCAGATTAATCATTTCATCCTTATTCATTTTTACGAGTAACGGCTGAAGCAGACCGAACTCTGCTCTTGTGCCGGTTATGACGCAAACATTATATTTCATAGTTCTATCAGTTCATCCTCTTTAAAATCTCTTACTGCTTTTGTCCCCAAAACATCAAACCACTTCATGGGACTAATTCCGCTTCCTGGACGTTTAACAGTAATATTCTCTTCTACAAAAGGTTCTCCCTTTTTTATGTTCGTTTTTGCAACGATGCTTTTTCTTGCAACCGCTTTATTCTTCTTCTCAGACGGAGATGCTGTCTTAATTCCAATGCCTATTGCCTTCTCTATATTGCGAATGCTCGAAACCATGACAGCCAATTCACTCGGTTCCAGACTTGCCTTATGGTCAGGCCCTTCCATGTTTCTATCCAAAGTAAAGTGCTTCTCTATAACTGTCGCGCCCAAAGCAACCGCTGCAATAGAAACTTCAATACCCCTTGTATGATCCGAGTACCCCACTTCAACATTGAAACGTTTTCTCATTATCTCCATAGCTTTGAGGTTAACATCTTCAAATGGCGTTGGATATTCTGTATTGCAATGAAGAAGTTTGATGCTTGTAGAGCCGTTTTCCCTTAACACCTTTATGGCATCTTCAATCTCTTGCATCTCGCACATGCCTGTAGACATGATGATGGGTCTTTTCGTTTTTGCTATTGCAATAAGGTATGGCAGGTTAGTTATTTCTCCCGAGGGTACTTTCCAAAAAGGCATATTTAAAGTATCTAAAAAAGCCAAGCTATCTAAATCAAAAGGTGTTGATAAAAACTGAATACCTACTTCTTTGCATAATTTGTTCAGCTGAGTAAACCGATCAAAAGACAATTCCAGTTTCTTTACCATATCCAGTTGAGATTCATTAGTGGATGTAGTTTTTTTTTGATATTCCGCTTTTATAGCAAATTTTGAGATCACCTTTTCAGAAATATAAGTCTGAAATTTAACAAAATCAGCGCCGGCTTGCTTTGCGGCTTTCACTAATTTGCATGCATTTTCAAAATTTCCATTATGATTTACGCCTGCTTCTGCAATAATAATTGTAGCCACAGAGCTCACCTCCTAAAAATTTATATTATTCTTTTCCTACAACAAACACATAGTTTGTTGATGCACTACCTCTAATATTTAGCATCATTGCATTTTTTGCGCCTTCAACTTGATATCCACCAGCTATTCCGGTAACCTGCTTATATAGATCAAGGAACATCCTCGCACCAGAAGCACCGACAGGATGACCGCAACCAATAAGCCCACCACTCGGATTTATGGGCTTCTTACCTCCTCTAAAAATTAATCCACTTTCAATAGCTTCATATTCCTTGCCAGGTTCGGTAAGACCAAAAGCAGAAATAGCAGCATATTCGCTAGAAGTAAAGCAATCGTGTGTTTCAATCACATCAATATCACCAATGGTCAGCCCACTTCTTCTGTAGGCATCAAGTACTGCCTGTCTGGTCCATGGAAGAATGTATTCTGATCTGGTATTGTCAGCCATCTTCTTATCGAAGAGCATCGGCGCATTTCTATGACCATAGCCTTTAATAATAGGTTTACCCTTTATCCCTCTCTCCTTAAGAAAGTTCTCTGAAGCAAGTATAATAATAGCAGCACCATCAGTGACTTGTGAACAATCCGATACAGCAAGTCTTCCACCAACGTACATATTGGTCTCAGTGCCACGAGTACTCGCTTGGTCATAGTTCATAAACCATTTTCTTGTTTGGGCTAAAGGATTACGCTTTGCATTCGCAAAGTTCTGCGTTGAGATCATGGCAAGCGCATCCATAAACCGCTTCTCATTTATTTTGTATTTTATTAGTAACTCATCTGCCAATCTTCCGAATAGCTTAGGAAATGGAAATTCAATACCTTTACCTTCCTTTTCATAGTATGCTGCACGTCCCAGGAAATCTCCACCCACCTTAGAATCTACTGTCTTCATCAATTCCCATCCAACCACTATTGCCACATCATAATCGCCGTTCTGGATCTTTGACTGGGCAGCATCAATAGCAACTGAGCTTGACGCACAAGCTGCTTCATACCTTGCAGAAGGAACACCGTAAAAGGCGGTATTTACCTCTGTAAGGAATGCACCTAAATGGCCTTGGTCTATGTAATGCTCAGCAATGAAATTACCCACAAAGCATGCAACTTTATTCTCTGCATTCAAGGAAACAATATCTTCAAAACTGATTTTTGCATCTGTAAGCCCATCTGTAACTACTTCTTTTAGAAGGGCGACCATTTTTTTACCCTCTTTTTTCCAGTTGCGTTCAAAATCTGTCTGTGCTCCACCAAGTATATATACCTTTTTCATAACTTTCTCCTTATCTTGCAGACTTAAAATAAAGCCTGTAATCATATTTTGAAGGCTTAACATTAGCAAGCAAATGATCAATATTTACCTTTATTTCATTACTAATACGCTGTTCGATTAGAGACTTTACATCAGTAACCATAGAGAGCGCTTGATACATTGCGAGCGGTGGACACCAGTTAAAACCGGTAGCCATAACATCGTCAGCCGCTTCAATTGAATAGCCTACTTCTTGTGCCGCATAAAGAGAATAAACAATATATTTGAGTAGGAATGATAGGCATATCTTTGCTTCCAAGGAGTGATTGTTTACAAGTGAATCAAAGGCTAAGAAATAATCGCCTTCTGCGATACATTCTTTCATTTTTTCAGCAAAGGGAAATACATAATTCATTTTATCACGGTATAATCCGGTATCGATGTCAAGAACTGTTTGTCTCTTAAAACCATTCTCATTCTTGATAAGTTGATATAAACCACCACCAGATTTGCGGCCTAGTTTTTTCTCTGCAATCAGCTTCTCAACAAACTTGGGAAGTACAAAAGTCTCATGCGCATAGTCGTTAGTTTTCTCATAGATGTTATCAACAATCGCTTTATGCACATCGAGGCCAACGAAATCAGAAGTAGCCAGAGGAGCCATGGAACGTCCTGTAAAGGAGCCTATGATAGCATCAATATAGTCGATGCCACCATTATCTTTATATATTTCTGCATATTGAAGTGCTTCATTAATGAACTGGAATCCGATTCTGTTACCCAGAAACGCCGGCGAATCTTTAACTTCTACTACTGTACGGATTAACTGCCTCTCAAGATACTCTCTAAGCTCTGACTGCATCTTTTTATCAGAATATTTGGTAGGGGTCAGTTCGCACAAGGACATGCTATACGGAGGATTGAACATATGTACTCCAAAGAAATGCCCACGCAAACTTTCAGGATAGCATTCAGCAATCGCGGTAATTGATAGTCCTGAGGTACCTGTGCAGGAAACAGCATCTGCTCTCAATGTTTTGCTAATCTTGGTCGCTATTTCAATTTTTACTTCCATATTCTCCGCTGAGCTTTCAAATACCAAGTCAGACTCACTAACACATTGGTCAAGCATGGAGTAATCAGCAGGCACAAGATTTTTTGCAATGCTGTCTGCTTTCACTGATTTAATAATTCTTGGTATTGTCTTCTTAACTTTTTCAAGATCACGGCCAACTGAATAAACCTTTGCATTACCGAAAGAAGCGAAAATACCAGCTAAATTTGCACCCATGGTACCTGTTACTCCAACTATGGTTACTGTCTTAATATTCATCCAAGATTCCTCCTTCAAAAATACTTTATAGGTTTCGCTGGGCTTCCTACCGCTGTACATTTTTCAGGTATATCTTTTACAACAACTGCGCCAGCACCTATGATAGAATTTGCCCCTACTGCTTTTTTCTGTATAATTTGCATGCCAGTACCAAGTTCACTGCATTCTCCAATATCAGTTATGCCAGATACATTTACACTTGGGTACAGAGTGACGAAGTCGTGCAGCACAGCATCGTGACCTATTGTGCAATCAAGGTTTATGATTACATGATTGCCAATTTCAACATTTACTGTAATAATGGTGTGGGCACAAATAATCGTTCCTTCTCCGATTTTTACTAAGTCGGACATTTCCACGCTAGGATCTATCAACGTTGCAAATTTGGATAGTGGTGCTATTTCTTTGATTATGCTTACAACTTTCTTTCGAAGAACTGCAGACCCAATTGCACAGACGGCATAAGCCTCCGGGTAATCTTTTATGATATCATCATCGCCTAAAACAGGATATCCATTAATAGTCGTTCCTATTAGCTGCTGATCTTTTTCTGTAAATCCAAGCAAATTCCATGTTGGAGCATTTTTATTAATTCGCTCTACTAGCCAAGCAACTTCCCTAGCGAATCCACTTGCACCAAGTATTATTAAATCTTTCATTCTATCAACCCCTTTTATTTATTCTCCATAGAGATTTTCATTTTCTCTATGAAACCTTAGCATACTGTTTAGTGTCTCACCGTAGAGGGATTCTTAGCGCTTTCCTGTATAGTTCCGCAAGGAGTGGCCTACTTGCTAGCTGACAATCAGATTACAAACCTGAAGCCGCTCGCTTCGATTTCTTTGAGCTTCGGATTTTTTTTATCCTTATCGCTCAGTTTCACGTCTATTCCTTCAATCGGCCATTCGATACCGATATCCGGGTCATCCCATGCAAGTCCACCCTCGTCGTTAGGGTGGTAGAAGTCTGTACATTTGTAGGCGAACACCGCCTCGTCGGAGAGCACCACAAATCCGTGGGCGAAGCCCTTTGGGATATAGAACTGCATCATGTTCTCTCCGGTTAGAGTTATGCCATAATAGGAACCGTATGTAGGCGAATTGGCTCTGAGGTCGACTGCTACATCATAGACTGAGCCACTTATGACCCTTACTAATTTCCCCTGTGAATATTGTTTCTGGAAATGTAAGCCGCGAAGGACGCCTTTGCTAGATTTCGACTGATTATCTTGAACGAAGGTTAAATCCAAGCCTTCGGAGAGCATATCCTTCTGGTTATATGTTTCAACGAAATATCCACGTGCGTCGCCGTGAACAGTAGGAGTTATTACTGCTAGACCGCTAATGTTGTTGGGATTATGAAGAACAGTTATTTGGAGCATTGAACTATACCTCCCTCATTATAACATACAGTGTCAAGTAGCATTGTCAGTATTGAATAATCTCTCAACTTTTGCTTGAATGTTTTTATATCCTTTTTTCCGTTCTAGCCATTTTAAAATATTATTTGACAATTTCGTACAGAGAAACCCGATAAATTGTCCTATGATATATATTCCAACGACTAGCACAAGAACTTCTATCAAATATATAAAACCGTTGCTCACATTCATCCACTTTAGTAAATCCCATTCAATGTAATGTTCTTTTGCGATTGGATGCATATGAATCAAATATACAAATAAACAATATTTTGCCATCGTGTTCGTTGTTCTTTTTATAAAGCGATTCTTTATTTGTATTTTTAGGAATGCACAAAACAATCCTATTGCTGATAAAACAACGAGAATAGAATTATAGTTGTAGAAGTACATTTCCTTACCCAGAAAAATACTGACATAATTTGATGCAAGTTCCAAGCAGTATGAAGACGCAATTGTTAGAAGTACACATACTATGTAAACCAAATATCCAATACCAGTATGAACTCTATCCAAATCAACTCGTCTAATAGATGCTACAACTAAATAAAGGCAGATGAACAATTGAACTGTACCACCCCCCGATGAAATCGAGAATGTTGGTAGTATTATAGTTATAATCGTTAAAATACCAGACAATATGTAAAGTTGCAAATTTTTAAACTTGCAATCAACTTATTAATAAACGGCGAGAGAAATATCATTGCTACATAGGTTGAAACAAACCAATATGCCTGACCTGTAAAAGGGAAAACCGATCTTAGTAATCCAATTATTGAAACGTTTCTATGACTAAATACTAGATAGATAATAAGCCCTGAAAACGTTACAATAAAAACATTAATCCATAATTGCAACAAACGCTTTAGTTTAAATTTTTGATCACACAGAAAATATACACTTATCATAACAAATAAGTGAATTGCCGGATAAGCAGTTGCTTCAAGAAGTCTATATGAAAACAATGTGGTATCTGAATTTGAAATAGCAGCGCCATATGTTTGGAAAGCATATCCATTAACATGCAAAATAACGACAAATGCCATTGCAATAAGCCGAAGAATATCTAATCCAACAATTCTATTCGGGGTCGCGTTGTTTTGTTCTTCCATTACTCTTCTCTCCTGACATTCGATAAGCATTTTATAATAATCGTGCTAATTGTCTTATCTCATCAAATTCGCTATCATGTCCAAAGAGATACTCAGCAATAACCTGCATCAATTCGAAATCTTCCTCACTATCAATATCCAATACTGCAGTATCTTTCATAATCACGGCATCTGCCTTATCATTGAAGAACACCTTAGCTTCCTTCTCTTTAAGCGCCTTTGGTGAATAAGCATAAATAGAAGCGTTCATATCATAGAACACTGGAGCTTGCTGACGTGCTGTGTATTCTGACTTTATGGCTTTTACAAAATATCCGGTTTCCTCTTTCACCATATTAAAGTACGGGTTTCTTCTGGAACCAGTAACCGAATAAACTACGTCGGTATCATCACGTGATAGTTTCTTATCGACAGCATTCTTCACATCATCTACTTTTCTAAGCGGAGATGTGATATCCAAATCTACCACGACATCATATTTCTTGTCCTTACGATTTTCCATCTTTTCCAGGCAATCTTTAATGACGGCTACTTTCGGAGCACTATCTCCGGCAAGCGATTCATCACGGCGTATAATATCAACCGTAATCGCTTTTTGTCTTTGTACAAGTGAGATAAGGTCTTCACTATCCGTGTTAAGTACTATATCAACGTTGTCAGCCGTACAGAACTGTGTAGCATAGAGATTAATGGTTGCCAAAGTATAGTAAACAAGTGGAGTACCACAAAAGCTTTTCAAATTTTTATTTATTACTCCTTTAGATCCCGCTCTTCCGCATATAGTAAATAAAATGTTCATTCAGTTATTCCCTCCGCAATTTTTAAAACTGCAATAGCTTCTTTGATATCATTGTCATTTTTGCACTTACCTTCAATAATATCAAAAAAATGCTGTATCTCACGCAACTGAAACATATTCCTGTCTTCATGTAAAGCTATAGTTTTGCCTTCGACTAAGTAACGCACCTCACCATTGGTAATATCAGCCTCAATAGTTTCTTCTGGCATGAATACCTGTAGTTGCCTCATTGTCTTCCTGCCAAAATAATCCAAGTGCAACTCGTAGGACAGTCTCCCTTTTATTGCTATGTAGACAGCAACATCATCGCTATCTATTTCCAGACTTGAATGTTGTCCTATTATACAGTTAACTTTCTCTGGCATACCAAATAGCCATGATAGGTAGTCCCATTCATGAATTAAATCAATGGCAACACCACCGCCCATATCTCTATGTGCACTGTAGGTTTTTCTGTAGTCCTGTTTTGGACGCCAATCCGGAAGATAGCTTGAGCTGATGCTACGCACGGCTATTGCTTTACTACAGTCAATATTCTCTTTTACATACTGAAGTACAGCATTATATCTCAATGGGCAAGCCACATAATAAATACCAGAATGTTTGAGCTTTAGCTCATCCAAGTCGTATTCGTATCCGTCGAATACTGGCTTTTCGATAAACATATGCTTTGTGATGCCTGCATATCGCCTAATAGTTTCATAATGCATAGACGTTGGATTGGTTACAAACAATATATCATAATCGTTCGGCAGATTCTGCTCATAAGTGTAATAATGGCTTATAAAGCTACCAATTTCAGTATCAATGGCATTACTATTTCCGCTTCTTACGGCATCTATCACATATTCGTCATTGCGGTTTTTTAGAAAAGATATCACATTTTGCAGATGTCTTTTTCCTATGGAGCCAAGCCCTGCAAACAGTATTTTGTACTTCATATCACTTATCTTATTCCTTCAATGGAATCAATCAATGCAAGCACTTCCTTATCCTGTTTTATACCATACTTTGCCTTTATGCCCTGTTTTATTTGACTAAAGAATGTTTCAATTTCTTTTCTGTAGGCATTTTCAATAATAAACGCACTATAGCCTTCATACTTATCTACACTTTCATATAATGATATGTTTTCATTTTCTTTTGAAGCTATATTATACTTGTACAGACCTTTCGGTGAGCCATCCCAGGACAAATACAAGTCTTCCCCGAAAATCTCCAAATTACGAACAGCTTTCCTTGATACAATGTCTACAGTCAGCATACCCTTTGTGCCTGATTCGTGTTCAAGTTGAATCATAAAGCAGTCTGGGTAGTCAATATCTAATTTAGTTAGTCGGTCGCTAATCACATGATACTTTATTACTTTCCCAAAAACGTTGGTAATCCACGGAAGCTCTATTGCCATTATTTCTCTGCATCCATTGCTGCGCTTGTCCCCTACAAAAAAGTTCTTGTAGCTTTCCCATGGATGCCAATCAGGTAAATACTGACCAATATGATATGTGTAGTTTACTTTACTGCCAGATGCTTTTACTTCATCCGAGATATAACACACTTCGTCTCTATATAAAAATGTGGAAGACAAGAACAAAACTACATTCTTTTCATTCGCCAATGTTAGGTTCTCTTCATACATATCAGAAACGAGGTTCAACTCCGTAAACACGTTCCAACCTTTTGTAAGGCAAGTATTGATTATCTTCGAATGTGATAGAGGTGATGTACAAATAAATGCACAGTCAACACTATCTACAGCATTCATATTTTGTGAAGTCGTTATATTAAATTTCCCTTCAGTTTCTTTGCAACGTTCGATATTAGAGTCAACACCTATTATTTCTATTTTTTCATCAATCTGCTTAATAAGGCGAATCCGGCGCTTACCCATTGAACCTAAACCAATTACCATGACCTTCATCTTTAATACCTCAAAATCTATATCATAGAATTTCTATCAAAATTGATGGGTTTTCCCATGTCTGTAGGCTTCATCAGCAACACTTTCCGTTGTTTCGATGCCGTGTAGATGCGCGATAGGTACTCTCGCATTAACTGCTGCAGAAGCAATAGCTGCAGTTTCATAACGATCACCAAGCAAGATTAGTAGATTCGGTATACAACCAACTACAGGAATGGAGTCAAACAATGGCTCTGTCGGCTTATTATCTACAATGCCAATGTCGTTATTTTCATTTAACTCGATAAGAGCATCTGCTACTGATGCGCAGTGGCTTCCTCCGCCCAGCAATAATTTTTTTCATAGGAACCTCTAATTGTTATACGCCCAATCTTTTTCTCATTTCTTCCATGGAATCAAACTGCCCCATGTCAAGCCATGACTTCTCGTTGATAGGGTATACTCCAACATTCTGTCCTACATCTTTAGCTTTTTGGATTACATCAGGGAAGCTGATAACTTCATCCAGTCTGATACTTTCAATAATCTCAGGATCAACTACATATGTTCCAGTGTTGGTAAAAAAGGAGTAATACGGTTTTTCCTTCATTGCAGCAATAGAACCATTCTCTCCAATTTCTACAACACCATACGGAATTTCAAAGTTTTTAAGGGAACAGATCATAGTAACTTTATTTTGCTTCTTCTTATGCTCTTCAATAATATTGGAATAGTTCTCCTCAATCAGTGTGTCACAGTTGGTGAGAATAAAAGTTGAATTGATTTTCCCTTTAAGCAGTCCAACACCACCACCGGTTCCGAGTGGCTTATCTTCCTCAACGAAATAGATATTATAGTCCTTCTCTATTTCGTTATAGTAAGCCTTTATCATATTTTTTTTATGGTTAACCACAAGATAAAAGTCCTTGCAACCAAACATTCTGAATCGGTTTATTATGTGCTCTGTGATGGGAATATCTCCGACTGGAATAAGCGGTTTAGGAAGAATCTTTGTATATGGATAAAGGCGCGTTCCTAATCCACCAGCCATAATGACAACTGGGACATTAGATAGTGCTTCTGTGTATACATTTATCTCTTCCGCTGTCTCAAAGATAATATCTATTACATTCTTATTCTCATCAACAACTGGAAGTGCAGTAATATGGTATTGATTCATTACCTGCTTTGCTTTGTCACGATCTGAAGCAAATATGAATTTTGGATCAGCGTTGGCGGCTTCTATTATTTGAGCTTCAAGACTGCCTCCATTCATTAGCCATCTGCGAATATCACCATCTGAGGTAGCGCCGATTAATACGTTTTCGTGGGTAACGAATAGAATTCTTCCTGAATTTTTATCTATAGTTTTCATTGCATGTAGAATAGTGGCTCTTTCGTCGACAAGCATATCACGAAAATTCATACCACCAAGCACCTCCTTTCCAAATAAACATGCTATTCAATCATAACAGTGAAACAATCTCGTCAACATCATCTGATGTTAAATTAGTACTACAAGGTACATTTATCACGCGTTTCCAATAGTCTTTAGCCTTTTCAATCTTGTATTCACGTGATCCGATGTAAGGTTTCTGCTCACTAATGAGTCCCCAAATTGGTCTTGATTGAATCTTATTATCCTTCAGTTTTTGAATAACAGCATCTCTCGTGGACCTATATTCGTCTTCGCAGTAGACTGAATAGAACCAGTGATTGGTTCTGATCTCCTCTCTGAAGGTCAGAAATTTCAACCCATCTATTTTCTCTACAGCGGCTTTATAATACTCATAGTTTTTTGCCTTAATCTTTATAAAGCCTTCCAACTGCTCAATTTGAGCCAAACCTAACGCCGCCTGAAGATTCGTCATACGATAATTGTAACCAATCTCATCGTGAATGAAATTTGCTTCATCGGCCTTAGCTCTGTCTCTTATACACATCT
>LSQX01105634.1_pt1 | contig 17104 bp, 18 predicted proteins | sample 654561 | NCBI WGS metagenome assembly LSQX01 (sample SAMN04489861, study PRJNA283612) | anaerobic digester metagenome | isolation source: 4 biogas reactors fed with cattle manure at either 37C or 55C with and... | place: Denmark: Kongens Lyngby | collected 2014
AGATGTGTATAAGAGACAGACCTCGTTCGGGTCCGGGGCCGGGAGCGACGCATTCGATATCACCGTCACCGACGTGATCGAGTCGGAGGCGTTCAACCGCGCGGCGGCGCCGACCGTCGAGCAGCTGCTCGCCAACCCGACCTACCTGGACTATGCACTGTATGCCAAACACAAAGGAAAGATCGTGATGCAGTAATGAGAGAAGTAGCAGTTGTTGGAATTGGTCTCACCGAATTTGGTGAGAAATGGGACACATCGTTTAGAAATCTCTTCGTGGAAGCTGGTGCAAAGGCTCTGGAAGACGCAGGAATGAGCGGTGACCAGATTGATGAAATATTTGTCGGAAACATGAGTGGTGGACGGTTTGTCTTGCAGGAGCACATCGGTGCCCTTATTGCAGACTTTGCTGGTCTTACCAAGAATCACATCCCCTCCACCCGTGTGGAAGCAGCATGTGCATCCGGCGGTCTTGCCTTCCGGCAGGCATATACAACGGTAGCATCCGGAATTCAGGACATTGTCATTGCAGGCGGTGTCGAAAAGATGACCGATGTAGGCGGCAGTGAAACCACCGATGCACTTGCAGGCGCAGCAGACCGTGAATGGGAGGGCCTTGTCGGCGCTACATTCCCCGGTCTTTATGCAATGATTGCAACCGATTATATGAACCGATACGGCCTCACCCGCGAGCAGCTTGCGATGGTGGCAGTCAAAAACCACTACAATGGCGCCCGCAACCCGATGGCACAGTACAGAAAGGAAATAACTGTTGAAGATGTGCTGAGATCAACGCTTGTTGCAGACCCGCTACGGCTTCTGGACTGTTCCCCGGTGACAGATGGCGCCGCGGCAGTCATTCTCTGCCCGCTTGAGATGGCACGCGAATTCACTGATACCCCGATTAAGGTGCTTGCATCATCACAGGCATCTGACACGATTGCCCTGCACGACCGCCGGGACTTTTCGACCCTTGATGCCACGGTTGCAGCAGGCAGGCGTGCATTCAAGCAGGCATCACTCACGCCAAAGGACATTGGCATGGTCGAAGTGCATGACTGTTTCACCATTGCAGAACTCTGTGCAATCGAGGATCTTGGATTCTGTGCAAAGGGACAGGCAGGAAAGCTGACCGAGGATGGTCAGACCGCACTGGGCGGTTCCATTCCGGTCAATACATCCGGTGGTCTGAAGTCCTGTGGTCACCCTGTGGGTGCAACCGGCATCAAACAGGTCTGTGAGATTGTTGAACAGCTTCGTGGAGAAGCAGTCGGCCGTCAGGTCGATGCAGAGATCGGTATGACCCACAATGTCGGTGGGACAGGTGCAACGGTTGTATGTAACATTCTGGGGGTCTAAAAATGTCAGTGCCACGTTACTGGAGAAAGCAGCTGAACCGGTACAATCTAAAGGGTAGCAAATGTGAGACATGCGGACGGCATTTTTTCCCGCCGCGTGGCCTCTGCCCGGAGTGCCGGAGAGACGGAAAGATTGTTGACTGTGAATTTTCCGGGAATGGTACCGTGCGTACGTTCTCGATCATCCGAACGGCAAGCAGTGACTATGATATACAGACGCCATACCCTCTGGCTATCATAGAACTCGATGAAGGAACCTGCATGACAGCGCAGGTGATCTGTGAACCTGAAGAAATACACATCGGCATGAAGGTGAAGCGTGTCTTCAGACGGATTATCGCTGAAGGCAATGGCGGTGTGATTGTCTACGGCACAAAATTTGTGCCTGCTTAAATTTCTTCAAAAATTATTATCTCTATTTTTTCAGTATGCTCTGTGCCAAAGGAGCGTTGAGGGTCCAGTTGTGATGGGAAATACTTCATACATCCCGTGAATTGATGTATGGGATATGAGATGGTTTAAGGAAATAATCGCTGGGTTTCTCGAGATAGAAGGGGTCACCGCATGTGTAACAATAATAATTAAATAATCAAATTGAAAGAATGGTCTCAGGTATCTATTATGAAAAAATCATATAATTCCCGCATTATGCTCAGAAAGGAACCCGAGGGCGGGTATACCGCATTTGTGCCTTCTCTTCCCGGCTGTGTTACCTATGGTGATACAATTGATGAGGCTATTGAGATGACTAGGAAGCTGTTGAACTCTACATCGAGAGTCTCATTGAACATAATGAACCCGTGCCATCTGAGGAGGAAGTCTTTGAATATAAACTTCAGATAAACGCACTTGCATGAAACTTCCTGCCCTGAATCCCGAAAAGATCATACGGATACGGGAGAAGAAAGGGTTTGTTCTGGACAGGATAAAAGGGAGTCACCATATATATCTACATGCTGAGGGAAGGCAGAGGGTGGTCATTCCAGTGCACAAAAAGAACCTGCCCAAAGGCACCCTGATGGAGATACTAAAGCAGGCCGGTATAACTAAAGAAGAACTGGCCGATCTTTAGGATTAGCCGGAGAATGTACAGGCCTGCAAAAAACGCAGATAAATAATAGATATATATGCTGAGGATCTCTGTGGGATCCCCGGATGGCATCTCTCACATAATGACGGGCCGATGGCAATCCCATTTTTGTTCTTTTTTTGCGCCAAATATATCCGAAAAAATGAATGAGCAGTTCAGATATTCACTCTTCTGTGCGGATAATGTCATACACCGCGTGATGCTGGGTAGGAGAGTATGAGCGAACCTGATACTCACCCCTGATTGTGCAAGGATACGCTTCAATCATCTTTCGGTATTCACCCTCCTCTTCCTGCATCGCATAGAGATGGATAACACCGCCCGGACGTACGAGGGAAACGGCTGTTCCAAAAAAGGGTACCGGACTCATCGGGAGATTCATAATGATTCGGTCAAATGAGCCTGTTGGCAGATACTCCCCCAGACGGGCAGCATCCGCAAGCATCGGGATGATATTTTTGCACCGGTTCAGTTTGATGTTCTGTTCCATCAAAAGGACAGCACCGGGATTGATGTCGCCTGCAATGACAATCTCTGCCTTCTCTGCAAGTGCTATTGCAAACGGCCCGACACCAGCAAACATATCACAGACCCGCTCGCCCTCTTTCATCAAAGAGACGATCCTCTGGCGTTCATTTGCAAGGCGGGCAGAGAAGTATGCGGCTTCAAGGTCTATTTTCAGCCGCATGCCGTATTCTATACATTCTGTGGCGGTCACGGGCTTTCCCGCAAGCACCCGGAATCCCCGCGTCCGGTACTCACCGGACACAGGGGTTTCGGCAAAGAGCACTGTGTGGATAGAAGGGCGTGATGCAAGGAGCAGTTCCGCCTCGCCAACATCATCATCCTGCATGATGGCAATACCCCCCACCAAGTCATGCCGGGGGAGGGAAACGACCTTTGCATTCGCCTCACACTCCCATTGTTCGGTTGAACGTGCGGGGTCGGTCACCGGAAAAAGCAGAAAATCTCCGTCACGGACGGGTTTAAATGTCGTATCCAGAACACCTTCACGAATCAACTGCTGCCGCATGGGCTCCCCTTCTTTTACCGGCACGCGGACGCACCACTGCTCCTGTTTCACCTGACCACCTCCATTTATTGTCTTTCTCTTCTATGTGTTATGTACATGGATAATTATATACAGCGGATACGGGATGGTTCGCTGAAACTTCACGCACTTGAGAATGAGATGGCGTCAGATGCAGCGATATCTGTGCGCCGTTCCTTCATAGAGGAAGAGACAGGGGTATCCCTTGGTGTACTGGGTGAGTATGCCATCACAACAGAACGCGTCGTTAAACGCAACTGTGAGAATATGATCGGCGCTGTTCAGGTGCCAGTCGGCGTGGCAGGACCCCTGCTGGTAAAAGGGGAATATGCAGATGCGGCATATTATCTCCCTCTTGCCACCACCGAGGGTGCCCTTATTGCATCAGTGAATCGAGGTTGCCGGGCTATTACCAAGGCAGGCGGTGCCGAGGTGCGCATCCAGCGTGACGGCATGACACGTGCACCGGTCTTTGCCTGTGACAGTGTGCCGCATGCGGTTGAAGCGGCACGCTGGGTGGAGGGGCATTTCACGGTGCTTGCAGAAGCGGCGTCCACCACAACCTCACACGGACGACTGGAGCATATCACGACCCATATCGCAGGTACCAGCCTGTATGTGCGGTTTGAATTTTTCACCGGTGATGCGATGGGGATGAATATGGTCACGATAGGGAGTGAAAAAGCAGCAGAAATAATTGAGAGAGAGACCGGTGTCCGTCTGGTCGCCCTCTCAGGCAATCTCTGCACCGACAAGAAACCCTCAGCGGCAAATGTGGTGATGGGCAGGGGCAAAACTGTTGCAGCAGGGGTGTTTCTCTCTGATGCTATGGTAAAAGAGATCCTTAAGACCGATACTAAATCTCTGATTGAGGTCAATACCCGGAAAAATCTGGTGGGCTCAGCCCGTGCGGCATCTCTCGGATTCAATGCTCATGCAGCAAATGTCATTGCAGCAGTCTTCCTTGCCTGCGGACAGGACCCGGCGCATGTGGTGGAGGGCAGCAATGCGATCACCACGGTGGACCCGGTGGATGGCGGGGTCTATGTCTCGGTAACCCTGCCCTCCCTACAGGTAGGGACTGTTGGCGGTGGAACAGCGATTGAGACTCAGCAGGCATGTCTCCAGATCCTCGGTGTCGCAGGCGGTGGAGTGACATCCGGGGCAAATGCCCGTGCCTTTGCAGAAGTTATTGCGGCAGGCGTGCTTGCAGGAGAACTCTCTCTTCTCGGTGCGCTTGCGGCAGGACACCTCGCGCGGGCGCACAAAAAGCTTGGTCGGGGATAAACCCCATTTTTTTCAGGTAAACCAGCGCATCATCAAAACTGCGTCTTCTGCATTGTTGTAGTAGCTGTCAAGGATGAGGACTGGCGCGTATCCATGCTTCTGATAAAATCGCTGTGCGTCCTTATTTGAAACACGCACCTCAAGTTGCATCGCCTCTGCCCCGAGGACCATACATTCAAATTCAATGCGTAAAAGGAGTTTACCGCCGATTCCCTGCCCCTGAGCGAATGAGGGTACGGCAATATTCATGATATGGCCATAGACTGCCTCTCCCGTATTTTCCATCCCAGCAGAGACAAAACCGACAATAATATTGTTTTTTTCTGCAACAAAAAAAAGGCCAGGAAACAGGTCAAACACATCCTGAAATGCAGACTCATCCCACGGATCCGGAAATAGTCCATATTCAATGGTACAGATGCCGGGCAGGTCTGTTTGTCGGGCCCGGCGAATCCGGATATCAGTATTCTGCATTCACGTCTGCACTCCGCTTTTGGATACTCATATTAAACCTGAAGACCAATAAATAACGCACCCGAAACCTTTTGGCAGGAATATTCGTTATGGTTCAGATATTTAGTTTTCAGGCATTTCGCCCCCCGACAGCAGTGGCACAGGATATCGCCTCTGTCCCGTATGATGTGGTATCCACCGAAGAATCACGCGCAGTTCTCAAAGAGAATCCGCAGAGCTTTCTCCAAGTCATCCGCTCGGAAGCCACGCTCCCTAAAGATACCGACCCTGCATCGGCAGTGGTTTACGAGACTGCTGCGGCAAATCTCCAAAAAATGGTTGTGGATGGTCTTCTCGTGCAGGACAATGAACCCGGCATCTATCTCTACCGTGTCAAGCAGGGCGGCGCCATCTACACCGGTTTTGTAGCAAATGTGAGTGTGGAAGATTACCGGAAAAACCGCATTAAACGCCATGAGCATACCCGCTACGACAAGGAAGCAGACCGGACGCGCCATATCGACACAACCAATATGCACACCGGTCTTGTGGTCCTTCTTTACCGGGATCCCGGAGAGATATTCCCTTATATTGCCTCCCTGATTCCGGAAGGTGCGCCTGACGGCGTAGCAAAGAATGCCGGAGCGGTGCATGAGGTATTCCGTATTGCAGATGCTGGGGCAATTGCCACCCTGCAACAGATGTTTTCAAACGTTGATGCATTCTACATCGCAGATGGGCATCACCGTGCCAAATCCTCCGTCAATGTCGCAGATAAACGTAGCGAGGAAGGAACGTTGACATCCGAATCCGAACGGTTTATGGCAGTCATCTTTGCTGAGAATCGGGTGAAGATTCATGGCTACAGCAGGCTGGTACGGGATCTGGGAGAGTATACTCCTGAGACATTCATGGCCGGACTTTCTGAAATCTTTACTATCAGGCCCTACGGTGAGATTGAGGACACGGTCTTCTGCATCCCGCCGTTAACTGAGTCTGCAAAACCCGTGCATGTAATGCACATGTACATGTCCAGTGTCTGGTATGAGCTCTCCTGCCCGGTAAATGCGACAGAAGACCGGATTTCTTCACTGGACGTCTCAGTTCTCCAAAAGACAGTTCTGGAAGGAATGCTCGGCATCACTGACCCGCGTGGTGATGCACGCCTGGAATTTTTGGGCGGCGCACGACCCCTGCGTGACCTGCAGGAACGGGTGGATTCGGGTGAGTTTACGCTTGCATTCTCGATGCAACCTGTCCAGGTGGATGACGTGCTGAGCATTGCAGACGGTGGCGGTGTGATGCCACCGAAGTCCACATGGTTTGAACCAAAACTCCTGAGCGGTCTTGTGCTTCATTCACTCAAATAATTTTTTTTTCGGCTTTCTTTCCCCGAATTGTTCGTATTTTTTTATTCAGCATTAATTAGAAAAGATATTTACTTGTCGGATGTCATATCAATATTTATTAGCCAGTATCACTAAATTTCATTACGGGAGGCTTTCTTTATGAATAAATATGGGGGGGGACTTCTTCTGCTATTCGTGGCTGCGGTATGTTGCTGTGGCTGTGTGTGGGGGGATTCAATATTTTCTGGGGGGCATTCCCAAACATTTGGTCCGGGTATTCCCGATGAGCCAAGCACAGGAGTGACCCTTGATGAAGCGCTGGCTGATCTAAGCATTAGCCAGAGTGAAGGGATGGTCTCATTTCGTACGCAGTCGTTTCTTGCCGTGCGGGGAAATCAGATGACAGGGGACGGGCGTGCTATCTCATGGGCGCTGTTTGCACAACCGGTGAATGAAACCCGGACAGTTGTTCTCATTTATACTGAACGGGGGTGGAGCGAGTATGAGTGGTTAGAAACGATTCCCTATATTCCTTTTGACCCAAGGGAAGTTCTCACCCCAGATGAAATATTCAGTATTCAGAAAGAAAAGATATCTGAGCATTTCAGCAAACCGGGCGCTGAGGTAGATATATTCCTTAGTAACGGCACATATGTGACTACGATAAACGGGCCTGATATCTATGAGACATTCCGGTTTGATGCTTATACAGGGGAGTGGATACCATAAAACTGATACCAGAGATATCTGATGAGCATGCCATCCTCTCAATCGATTTTCTCGCTGGGTTCACTATTTTTATTCTTGCACTGGTCATGGTGATATCACTTGTTCCGGGGATTCTTGCCGGACTTCAGAGTGAGAATATTGATTATGATGCCGTTGCCTACCGGACATCAGTTATTCTGGTTGAGGATCCGGGTGCACCGGATAATCCGCCATGGAATTTGATTAATATAGAGTATAAAGACGACATCCAGCGTCTGGGCCTTGCGGTATCCAAGGATACCCCCAATATTCTGTCGCGGGGAAAGGTCGATAAATTCTTTAATAATAATCCTGATTTCAGGTTCACTGCGGATGATTACCGTAAGAAGGTTATCTTTGGTGACCTCACGTATCTCTATAATATCTCCCTAAAGGTGGATGGAGAAAGTGAGATATATTATGCGGCAGGTGGAGATCCGGTGCCAGAATTCCAGTATGGATATATGCGCCGTCTGGTCAAGGTGAAGGAGCCTTCAGTTGCTGAAATTATTTTCCCCGTCTATCCATCACCGAAATATTCCGAAGAACTTAACGCGAGCGACAAAACGGTATCTGCGAATTTTTCAGTCCATATTCCCTATGAAGTTCTCATAAACCGGTCTGTGAATCCTGCATACCGGATTGATCCCCAGTCAGAACAACTCAGGATTATTCTATCAAATATGTATTCTCACATAGGTCCAGACATCATCGAGGATAATTTTACCCTCACTAAGGTAGAGATTTACAAGCCGGTTGGTGGTGGTGTTTCGATTCCTCTTCTGGGTTCGGGGGCGTTTGACAATGACACCTATTCCCTTACAATTAATGGTACACAGTATCCGGCAAACTTAGACGGTTATGATGGGAAAGTCAGAAACTCGGAGATAGTAATGGTTCTGTACCCCCCATTGGATTTTTCAAATGAAATCACGAGTTCCCTAAATGTAAATTTCTCATTCTCCTATGAGTTTAGTGGTGTCCTTTCCAATCATACGTACCTAACTGGAATGCACCAATATGACTACAATCCAATCAATGTGACACAACCTGAACTTAAGGACGCCGTGATGGAGGTGGCGATATGGTAATGAATGACGAGGGGCAGCTCTATACAATTGAGGGCGTCACTGCAGGAATAATCATGCTCGTGACGGCGTTTACTATCTTTAATTCCGGCATTGTGTATACTCCGGGGGATGCCCATATATCGGATATGCAAATACAGCAGCTGGGGTATGATGCCCTGCTGATGATGGATACCCCAGGAGAGATGGCTCCTTTGTCTGCAAGTCCGCTTGCATTGATGATTCTGAACAAAAGCAAGATAAATCCGGATACCGAATTTGTTCATTCATTTCCCCATTATTTGTCATTGGGGACAGGAACCACTGATATTGTTGATAGTCTTGAGTACAATGCAACGATCTATCATAGAGTGACGCATGGGGGTGTGGAAAAGGTTCAGTCATATCTTTTCAGTAGTTCTCCCAATAGTGAAGTGAGTCTGCTGACCCGTGAACCTGCCATCAGCGTGACCCGCTACGTGTGGTTGCCCCGCAGTCCAACCGGATATGGAGCCAGTGAATATGATAACGAAAAACAGCTGGTTCTTCTGGAGGTGCTCATATGGAGACGCTAAACGACGAAGGACAATGGATCGTGATGATGGGTTTTCTTGTGGCAATCGGCATGTTCATGCTCGCCATTGTGATCAGCCAGGCACCGCTTGTCGGTCAGACGACCGCTGAGTCGGTGATTGAATTCCCAAAAAATGAGGTGCAGGACTTGCGGGGCAAACTGGTTTCAATGACGAGTACGCTACCGGACGATACTAATCGTCTCACTCTTCAGAAACGTTTCCGTGAAGACATTGCACTGCTCTCGATGTCGCGGAATAACGCGATAGCAGGTTTTGGCATTGACCCATTAAATAACGGAAATTACTGGCATGAAAACGGCACGTACAAGGATATTGAATATACCTATCACCAGATTAACATCTATTACAATAATGGCATCACCAAATACAATGAAAACCTGCTGTTACCCGAGAAGATCCAGAGGTAAGGGAAATGAAAAAGATGTTCAGAAACCTGAATGATGACGGCGTCTCAACGATGACAGAGTATCTCACGCTCACGACAGTGCTGGTTACGATGTTTATCATCATGATGTTTGTTGTGAACGCGACCCTGATGGAAGGTCCGTCGAATACACTCAAATATCACTCATATGTAGATATAGGAAACGGCGTGAGTGTGCGGATAGTGGATCTCTACGTCATTGCACCAAGTGAGGGAACTATCCGGACACAGCTTTACCTTCCGGATACGGTGGCAGGAGATGAATATGAGGTGGTAATGGATGATGGAGTCAGTGGGGTCGATCAGTTTATCAGAGTAACAGACGGTTCGGTTTTCGCAGATGTGGCAATATCGGGCATCGGTGCCACAAGAGGCGTTAAGGGCAGAACCACCGGGAGTGGATATAACCTTATTACCTATGACTCTTCAGGGGTGTAAATTTCAATGTTGGCAGATATATGGAAAGATGAATCAGGGGTTTCTGAAGCGATTGGATTTATTCTGGTGTTCATGATTGTAATACTGGGAATATCAATTGTGACACTCTATGGATACCCGGTGCTTGCAGATGCAAGAATCAGTTCAGATGAGAAGATCATGGAACAGAATATGATTGTCCTCCAAAGTGACATCAAAATTCTGACCAGAAACAATGTGCCGTACCGTGACACAACCATGGGGGTCTCGGGTGGTAGCATATTTGTGACCAATTCGACGGAGGCAGAGAACAAGGGTGGTGGATATTTCAACATCACATTCTTTAATAAATCGACGGGAGGTCCAGAGAGTAGAATATATTACCCCGGTTCGCTGGAATTTGTCTCTGATGAAGGCACGGCAGTGATCTCAGTTACCAATGGTGCTGTGGTCAAACGGCAACTGGATCAGAATGGCTCAGTCATGGTCTCTGACCCTCGTTGGTTTTATGATGAAACTAACGGAAAGAAGACACTTGTCATCTTCATGACAACCCTTAAATCAACACGTCAAATGACCTTGGGAGGCATCGAGACCATACAGATGAGAATGTTGGACGCACCTCAGGTTGAGGATCAAGATTACACAAAAGGTGGTGGTATCGCACAGAATGTGAAAATTGAGTATTATTATGGTCTGAATGATAAATATTCCCGTGCATGGGAGAACTATTTAACGGGCCCTTATATTGTGCAAAATGGATTTTTAAGGGCATCCTTTGAAAATTCGGATATCTATTGGTTGAGCGTTGACCGACTGATCATAAAAGAATATATAATAGAAATCCTCTGAATATAATTCCAAAATATTTTGGCACTTTTTGATTTCAGACCCCTTCCGGGGCATTTCGAATGAACGAGATGATGCTGGCATTTCTTAGATTCAGTGTGAAATTATAAATTTAGCACCCAGATTCTCGAAATCTATACTCAAGTTACGAGACCGTCAGCCAACAGACGGTTTTTGGTAAAGGTTTGTGTGAGATTAGACGGGAAGGTCTCATTTTCTTGATTATAGTTGATTAAATCGTCATGTTTATGCCTTTATTAAACAATATATGATTTATCTGGAAGGAATGTTAATCTCAAGTGATCTATGATTCACATTCCTGAACGAGAATAAAGCAAGAACAGGATTATTCTTATGTCTGATACAAAGAAAAAATTTGGAAAGGAAGGGGCCAGCAACATGGATGAAATCGCAAAGACACTCTTTGCACCGGTATATCCGGTCATTGCTGAAAATATTGTACAAAGATTTGGGATTACGTCAGGCACCTGCGTTGACCTTGGTAGCGGACCTGCCTCACTTGCGATAGCGATTGCACGCCAATCAGACCTTTCGGTCATTGCACTGGACTTTTCAGATGATATGCGTGAAGCGGCCATGCGCAATATCAATGAAGCAGGATTATCTGAGCGCATTAATCTGCTGCATAGTGATGTGCATGCGATTCCGCTCGATGACGACTCCACGGATCTCATTATCAGCAGAGGATCCATCTTTTTCTGGGATGATATTCACACGGCATTTCGGGAAATATATCGGATTTTGAAAACAGGTGGAAAAACCTATATCGGTGGCGGATTCGGCAACGCACAGTTAAGGGATGAGATATCTGCTGCCATGATCAAAAAGAATCCGGACTGGAAGGAGTTTAATAAAAAAAATATCTCACCGGAGAATCTTGAACGGTTTCGTGCCATGCTCGATGATATTGGTGTTCCCAAGTATGAGATGATCCTCGGGGACGAAGGATTCTGGATTGTGATCACAAAGACTACATCAGGAGCATTGGCGTGAAATGTACAGTATGTGAAACCGGCTGTGAAATCGCGGAGGGAAAGAGTGGTCGGTGTAAGATGTACATCAACCAGAATGGAATTATTGTTGAGCGATTTCCCGAATCCTATCTGACGATGTTGCCCATCACCATCGAGACGGTGCCAATGGTGCATTTTGCTCCAAAGTCAAAGTTCTTTCAGGTGAGCACGGTTGGGTGTAATTTTATCTGTCCGGGGTGTGTCTCAGAGACGCTGACGGCACATGCTGATGCAGTTGCAGGTGCCCTCCAGACGGCAACGCCTGAGATGGTGGTGCAACGTGCCAAAAAACAGGAATGCGTAGGTATTGTCTTTTGTCTGAACGATCCGACCGTTTCCTACTATTCGTTCCTCGTTCTTGCACAGAAAGCAAAAAAGGCTGGCCTATATGTTGGGTGCTCGACAAACGGGTATTTCACGGAATCAGCCATACGGGGACTTATGCCGTATCTTGACTTTGTCAATATCGGTCTGAAAGGCTTTTCCGATGAACGCTACCGTGAATGTGGTGCTGCGTCCTCAGAACCGGTATACCGCAACATCAAGATCCTGCATGATGGTGGGGTGCATGTGGAAGTCTCAGCGATGTACATCAATGGGGCGGATGACGAGATCCTAAATGCCGCAAAACGAGTGGCCGCGGTATCCCCGGACATCCCATTTCAGGTGATGCGGTTTGTGCCGTTTGGAGAGGCAGCACCCAATCTTGAACCAACGATTGCTGCATCTGAGGGCATCTCTGATCGCATCAGAGCGGTTTTAAATCATGTGTATCTCTTCAACTCACCCGGAACAGAGTATCTCAACACCATCTGTCCTGAGTGTGGGAAAACCGTCATTGCACGGGAATTTTATGGCCCAATGGGATGCAGAGTAGTCTCTGTTCAGGATGAGGGGAGATGCACCTGCGGGTGGCAGACACCTATCAGGGGCCCAATAACCGAGGAACAGTATACTGAATTTGGTATGCTCGGCGGCTACCGCACCACACGGGCGATTGAGATGGCCCATGCTATCCTTGTCACCCTTGGAGTAAGGGATGACGAAGAACTGGGTGATGTGCTCGGAGAGATTGTTCGGGAGGATTTCATCCGTGGCATGCATGACCGCATTCAGCAGATTGGTTCATGGATTGAACTCATCGAAGACCTTGCTCGCCGTGCAGGCAAAGAACAAGAGGGGCGAACACTTATTGCACACATTCAGGAAAGGGTAACCATCATTACCGAAGGCAGTGCTCGTGCCACAAGCCACCCGGATGTCTACTACTCAATGGGATATCCTCTTTTTGCGCTCAATGCCGAGCGGTTTGAAACCAATCTTGTTGAAGCAGCAGGCGGCACCTGTGTGAATAAGCGTATGGAGCGGAAAGGAAAACCCGGCGTAAATATCCCGGCAGATGAGCTCAATCTGTTTAATCCTGAATATATGTTCATATCCGGGTTTCTTTCTTCCCCGGCATCGGATTATATCCATTACTGCGCTACGCATGGCATTGTAACGGAGGCCACACGGAGAGGCAATATCTTTAATGTCCCTGCGGGATGGGACTTTGGCAGTCCTCGCTGGATTCTTGGATTTATGTTTATTGCAAATACCATCCATCCTGAGATATTTTCTTTTGATCTAAAAGAGGAAGAGCGGGAATTCTATCGAAAATTCTATGGGATTACGTCTGGTGAGATTGTGCAGAACCGGGATTTCTCCCGGCCGTCGGTGTAGGGTAATACACAATCCACCCACGTATTTTTCAGAAAAACAGATTTTTTTAGTAAATTCAGACAAGGAAAACATTTTTTACATAGGTAATCCCATTCCAACGCATTATACGGTAATGTAAGAAATATCCTGAGGTTATCGAGCGTCTTTGGGATGCAATTATGGACAATCAATGAGAGGAATTAGATGTCTTTTTCGTTATTCCTCCTCGTCTGCCTCCAAATCCTTCATCGAGACAATCCTGATTCCACTGGAGCAGTTACTACATCCTTCACCGCACTCGCCGCCGCAACCCAACACTGCCTTTTTTATTTTGTCTACTAATCCGCTCTTTTTTTTCGTCGGGATTTTTTGGTCATATGTGTATAATCACTCTAATTTGTAAATAGTATTTGGACAGTCATGGCAAGAATGGAAAATAAGAGTTATTATCCAAGATATTTTGAAACAAAGGTAGGAAAATGAGGTCAAATATCGGATTTGACACAATCCGTCATGTGATTTCTTCCTCTCACCGCACCTCTATCTTTGGACCGCCTTCCTCCCCAGAATACGTATCTCTAAATGCAACATCCACATGCGGGTAAGGAATCTCAATACCTTTTGCGATGAACTCGGTATGAAGCGAACGCAGGAGGTCAGCTTTTGTGCCATAATAGTCAGGCGTCTTTGTCCAGCAACGAAGGGTGAATTTTACGGAGAATTCTGCCATTTCAGAGAAGATGACCTTTGGTTCAGGGGTAGCCAACACATTTGGATGGTTCTGAGCTATAGAGAGCGCAACCTGCACTACCTCGGTCATATCAGACTCATAACTCACCCCGAATGACTGATCAATACGACGTTCCGGATTTCTCGAATAATTGATGATCGAGCCATTCCAGGCTTTTCCGTTCGGTATCGTGATGATATTTGATCCGCCCGCGGTAATCTGGGTTGCCATGATCCCTATCTCCTGCACAAAGCCCCAGTGGCCCGCAATGGTGACCTCCTCGCCCTTATCAAAGACGTTCATCGAGGCAATCCAGATGCCTGCTGCGAAGTTATCGATGGTGTCTTTCATCCCGAAGCCAACGACAAGGCCAACAACCGCAGAAAGACCTAAAACAATGCCGTTGACATCCACACCCAAAAAGCTCACGGCTATAAGAACGACGATAATATAGAGGAGAATGGAGATGATGCGTTCGATGAGACCTGTCGCGATCACATTCATGCGGCCCTGTTTTCTGAGTATCCCCTTCATCCAGCGGACAAGGATTTTTGCAATAATATATCCAAAAACAAGCGTTAGTATAGCAACGATCAGTGTCCCAGGGGTGATATTCAGTGAATCACCCAACAGGGTTACACCCGCTGAACTTTCGGTGTTTTCCGTGAAAATCTGCATCTTTTTTACCTTCTTTTTCTTTTTAATGCACCCCTGAGAGGTGCAAAGACCGGTGTTGCCCGATCATACATCACTGTACGGGATAGGGATTATAAAGTCATATCTTTGGACAACATGTATATGATAATAATGGGTTGGGTGGGAACAGAAGGATGGAGCCACCTCAAAACACAAAAAGAATAGAGCAAAGATTTACGAAATCTCTGGCAATTGAGTGGTCAAATGCAAAAAAATCCGCATTGACTCTTTTTGTTTCTTCAAAAACGCCGAGAGAGAGATTTGAACTCTCGCGGTGCAGAACACCAGAGGCTTTCGAGGCCCCCGCCTTACCGGACTAGACAATCTCGGCACGAAAACTGTGCGGACTGATATTGACCTTCTGTGAGTATAATAGTAACGAAGAAGAGGCATGCAGAAACTCAAACCGCTCAGTGCCATTCTCCGCTGGAATGCGCAAGATGCGTGAGTGTTTGATAGTATGGTCTGACGGATTTTTTAACCAGAACATTGAATATGATAAATAAAATTGCCTGAAACACGCAGAAGGGCGATTTGCGGGGACGGAAGGCAAATGATCATCTTTTTCCGGCATAAAGAACGGATCTACATAGTAAGCGGTGCCCTCCATGAGTGACGTCTATCTCTCTTCCGGAATGTGCCGCACTCTAAGGGAGTATCCTGAGACATGAAATGCGTAATCAAGGCAGACGGAACAAAGCAGGCTTATGACCGGGACCGGGTGATGCGAACGGCCCGCAATTACGGGGTGCCGGAAGACTTTGTCATTGAAGTCGCCGAAGATGTTGAACGTCATCTCTATGACGAGATCCGTACCCGGGATATTCTGCGTATGGTTCATACTTTTTCACGCAAATACCACCCAAGGGTTGAAGATCGGACAAATGTGCGGCAGGCTATTGGAATTCTCGGTCCAAAACCAGACTTTGAACTCTATGTCCATGCGTTGTTGAAAGGGTCCGGCTACGAAGTGGGAGAAGGCAGGATACTCCAAGGTCGGTGCGGTGAACATGAAGTAGATGCCATCGCCCGCAAAGACGGCATCACCTATTTTGTTGAGGTCAAGCACCACCGCAACCACCACCGTGTGACGGGTCTTGACGAAGGGCGTATCGCACGGGCCATCGTCGAGGATGTACAGGAAGGCTACAAAGAGGGGCGGAACAGTTTCACCATCGATAAGGCGATGATCGTCACCAACACCAAACTCTCTGCCCATGCAAAACGGTATGCCTCCTGCTGGGATATCAAGCACATTGGATGGGACTTTCCGGAAGAGGAGAATATCGCATCAATGGTTTCCAATCGAAGCCTCTGCCCAATAACAATCCTCAAAGGTGTCAATGCCTGTACACAAAAGGGACTCTTAGATGCAAAAATTGTTACAGTAGGACAATTGCTTGGGGAGTCCCCCAGCGAGATTGCAAAGAGGTCAGGAATTCCGGAAAATGAGATATCGCAGCTGAGAGACCGGGCAAAAAAAATGGAGACATGATGCAGGAGTGCTGCCCGGAAGACCTCCTTGTGCACATTCACACGCATTACACTGCAAACATCAATTCGCCATGAAGGGCGGGCAGAAATGCCATGAAGAGTGACCCTCCCTATCTGAACCAAAATATCTTCCGGGCATAGATAGTCTGGTTCAAAAACCCTGATGACCAAAATTTCTTTGCCTCATATCCACCGACCCTCTGATGAACCTTGATCCGCTGGATTTCAGCCGCGGCAAGGGTTTTTGGATCAAATTCACCTCTAAAGACTGATTATTATGGACATTACATTTGTTCAGGACCCCCAGTTCTTCTCTCTGGCGATCCTTCCCCTGCTGATCTTCACCGCCCGCGTCGCCGATGTCACCTTTGGAACACTCCGCATTATATTCATCTCGCGGGGAATGAAACTTCTTGCCCCGTTTGTCGGGTTCTTCGAGGTAATTATCTGGTTAGTTGCCCTCGGACAGATATTTCAGGATATTGGGAGTATCGTCAATATTTTAGCATATTCGGCTGGATTTGCAGTCGGCAACTTTGTTGGTATTCTCGTGGAGGAGAGGATGGGAATCGGATTCAACATTATCCGAATCATCACCCAGTGTGATGCAACAGACCTGATTTCTGCGCTGAAAACCAATGAATACGGAGTGACCGCCGTGGATGGGGCAGGAAAAAACGGCCCGGTAAAGCTGATCTTTTTGGTCGTAAAACGAAAAGACATTGAAAACGTGATTGGGATGGTGCAACAGTTCAACCCAACTG
>LSQX01281829.1_pt1 | contig 17103 bp, 17 predicted proteins | sample 654561 | NCBI WGS metagenome assembly LSQX01 (sample SAMN04489861, study PRJNA283612) | anaerobic digester metagenome | isolation source: 4 biogas reactors fed with cattle manure at either 37C or 55C with and... | place: Denmark: Kongens Lyngby | collected 2014
AACGGGGTCATTCTTTTAAGTAAAATTACTCCGTTTATAGCGCCTAGCCCTACCCATATTATTGTAATGAATGTTAATAAAAAATTTCTCCTATGGACTAGTAGCACCAGTGAAAGTGTAGCGAAAATGATTAATGCGTTGTACAGAAAAATTACAGGACTTGTAAACATGTATACAAATCCTTGTTCAACCCCTCTTGCTTGCCTGGCAAAAGTTTCTATAAAAAGATTAATTACTAACGCAAATATAGCTATCTTTGATAAATATTTAAAATAATCATCACTAGCCTCAAACCTTTTTATTTCATTTTTAAATATTTTAAGTTTTTTAAATTCTCTCAATACTCGAAAATCCTTTCGTCCCTAAATATTCAGAAATGGATGCAAATTCTTCTAAACTGAGCGTTTCTGCTCTTCGATTTTCGTCGATTTTCAGTTTATTTAATCCTTTTCTTATATCTTCTTTGCTAAATTTTTCTAAATTACTTAAAGAATTTAGCAGTGTTTTTCTTCTTTGACCAAATCCAGCTTTTATGCACTGGAAAAACAATTCTTCATCTTGTAAATTAATTCTATTGTCTTTTTTTATATCCATTCGAATAACCGTTGAGTCCACTTTTGGCGAGGGATAAAACACATGCTTTGAAGCCTTGCAAACATTTATCACTTCGCTGTAATAATTAACAGCATATGTAATAGCTCCACACTTTTTTGTACCTGGTTTAGCGCTCATTCTTTCTGCAACTTCCCTTTGCATCATTACTGTAATGCTATCTACATCAATTTCATCTTCTAAAAGCATCATTACGATGGGTGTCGTTATGTAATAAGGCAGATTGCCAATTACTCTTACATTGCCTATCTTATCATTTTTGATTTTTTCATCTGCTATTATTTTATTAATATCAGTCTTCAGAACGTCGTTATTGATTATTTCTACATTGTTGTATGCGCTCAGGTTATCTTTTAATATTGGTATAAGTTTGCTGTCTAGCTCAATGGCAATAACCTTGTTTGCTATTTCTGCAGCCTCTTTAGTAAGAACTCCTATACCTGGCCCTATTTCAATCACCAAGGTTTCATCGTCTATCTTACTACCATAAATGATTTCATCTACAATGTTTTTGTCTATTAGAAAATTCTGTCCTAGGCCCTTAGAAAGGTTAAATCCATACATTTTTTTTATTCGGTTTATAGTATTTGGTGAATAAAGATTATCTTCTTTTGTCATTATCTATTTCCTTAATAGCTAGATTAATATCACTTTTGGTGATATTGAATGCAACCAGTTTTTTTAATAGCGTTTTTCCATTTGAATATCCTATTCCTAAAATATCGCAGAGTTCTTCTCTTCGTTTTGACGAATTCTCTTTTCCAAGAAAACCCTTCTCATATAAAAACTCAACTTCAATGTCTGAAACACTCTTTTCTGTTTTATAGTGGCACTTGCTTAGCGCTTGAATTATTGATTCCTCAGATGCATTTTCTATTCCAATATTACCGTTTTTCAGCGCCTTATCTAAGGGTAAATATGCTTGTTTTGCTTTAGGGAATCTTTTAATTAGCTTTTTTCTAATTTCCTCACCCGAAAAATCGGGGTCTGTGAAAATTATTATTCCTTTTTCTTTATACGCTTTTTCAATTAGTTTCCATGTCTCATTTTTTATGCCAAATCCATGCGTTTCAATCGTTAGTCCCTCAACCGCCCTATTAACAGCTGTAGTATCATCTCGACCTTCAACTACTATGGCCTCGCTTACTTTGATTTTATTCATCTGCTACTTCACAATCCTCTTCTGGTAAAATGAACAATATTTCGCCCGGGCTTACTAGCTTAAGTTGGCGCCTCGCTTGTTCTTCAATAAACTCAGAAGTATTAACATTATTAAGTTCCAGCTTCAGATTATCTCTTTCATCTATTAATACTTGATTTTCTTCTTTCAGATCCCTGTTCTCATTATGCAAAGTGATTATGTTTTTAACAGAAAGAACTATAGTAATGCATAAAATTAAAGAAATAACCAATATGACAATTTTATATCCTTTGAATTTTAAATTATTTCCTTTCATTTCTGCACCTCTCAATAACACTTAAGAGCCTGAAGCATGTTGTCATGCTTCTGGCTCCGTGCATTTTATAAATATAGTTGTGGGTCTACAGTCTGGCCATTAATGTGAACTTCAAAGTGGCAATGCGGCCCAGTACTTCTTCCAGTATTACCTACAGTTCCTATTACCTGATCTTTAAACACCTTTTCACCTACGCTTACGGCTAATGTATTGTTGTGTCCATACAGCGTTTCACTATTGGCTCCGTGGTTAATAATTACGCAGTAACCATAAGCCCCTTTGTATCCTGCAAAGGTTACCGTACCACCATCTGCTGCGTGAAGTGGAGTGCCTACAGGTGCTGCTAAATCTATTCCATAATGCATTCTTCCCCATCTCATGCCATAGCTAGAAGTAAGTATGCCGCCGTTAACTGGGGTGACATAGGACCCTGTACCTTGCTTTGGTGGCGCTTTCTTTGTTCCAATCAATATGATTTCAGTCACGGGCTTTTCTAGAATTTCTTGCTCAATTATTTCTTCGACTGTCATCTTACCGTTTTCTCTTGTTACTTTAGATTCTGTTATAGCTCTACCGTTAGAGCCCCTCTGACTTATGAATTCTTCGCCTTTGTAAAGGTTAGGAGATTCTTTCTCTTCAACTTCAAACTCGAGTTCTTCGTCTGTCTTTCTTTCCTCTATTGTAACTATTGTTAATTTAGGAACTTCTGAAACTACGAATAAAACTTCACCTTCTTGAGCAGCATCTTGGTTCACTCCGGAATTTTGTTTTAATAACGCCTCTACAGATGTTCCGTAAAGTTTTGCAATGCTAGCGTATGTTTCTTCCTGCTTAATGGTGTGGTTAATTACTATTTGTTCTTCCTTAATTAATTTGCTTGCTGCAGTATCTGCAGTATTTACATTCGCTAAAACAGTGTCTATTTCTTTAAATTCAATGCTCTCTTTAAATTCAGCACTTAAATATTTAACTCCATCTGTTTCTGGCATAAAATGTTCTTTTACTTTTGACAAGGTTTTTAGTCCTTTGTCCTGATTTTCGACTATAGTTACGAGTTTCCCGTCTGCGTATATCCCATACGCTTTAACTTCTAAATCAGTCATATAGGTTAACCTCTTAAGCACCGTATCTATATCGTCAACATCCTTATTAGCCGCCGATACCGTGTTAAAGGTTATGTTTTCATATGGTATGATTTTTATATCAGCTTTTGTTTGTTCGGATAGTGTTTCTCCCGCTAAGTCTAATATCTTTATTACATCCGCTTCTTTTTCAACATAACCAAGCGCCCTGCCATTGTATGAATAACTATAAACTATATTTTCATTAAATACAGTAAATGTAGCAAACATTATGAAAAAGAAACCAATTCCTGTAATTATCAACTCTTTACGATGACGAGTTAAAGCTCCTACATTATAGTGGTGCATTTTGACTATATTAATAATTAACACTCTAATTAAAGCTGTAAAAAGATCTTGTGCTTTATCGTGAATAAAAATGCTATTTGCTGCAATGTTTTTGAGTGTATCGTATGCACTTAATTTAGTCTTCTTTTTGGTTTTTTTGATCTTATCAACTTTTTCTTTTGTCTTTATATTTAATTTAATCTTCTTGATCTTTTTTCCTGCTTTTTCATTAGTTTCTGATTTTATAGCAGTTTCTTTCTTTTCTGTGTCCAGGCTTTCGCTTTGTTTCTTCTTGCTTTTTTTTATCTTCTTAACTTTTTCTTTTGTCTTTTTATTTAATTTTATTTTTTCAGCCTTTTTTTCTGCCTTTTCATTAGTTTCTGGTTTTATAGCGGCTTCTTTTTTTTCTGTATCCAGGCTTTCGCCTCTTCTCTTCTTGAACCAATACAACTGCATTTACCTCCATTTTTAGATACCCCTGTGTCACTACAATCTTCACAAAGATATTTTATATCCGTATAGTTTTCAGGATATCCGTAGTTTTTAATAATTTCCGCTCTCTCCAAATTAATTTCACTAATTTCGCTTTTTAGTTCTTCTCTTCTAATTTTACCTTTAGCGCCCATTAAAACGGTTCTAGGAAAACCTTGTTCTATTTTTTTCTTTTCTTCATCGAGTTCTTCTATCTTCGGAATTTCACTGTATATCTCTCTTAATCTTTTTTCTTGTTCTTTTTTTTCTTTCGATCTTATATATTTCAAATAGTTATCTAAGCTGTCATCACTAACTGTATCACTTTCCTTTAAATTGATATTTACGCCCTTGTAGTCTGCCGTAGTCTTCCAGTTTTCCAAGACCTTGTTAACGTAGTTTAAATTAGGATTCCTTATTCCCCCTGTTCTATCACAAGCTTCTAAAATCCTTTCAAGGGTATAACCAAGATCATTAAACCACCTATCCATAATGACTATGTCAGCAGGACTTGGCGTTCTGTTAAATCCAAGTTGAGTAAATACTCTTTTATATCTGTATCTGTCTTTGCTTTCCTTGTTTAAAAGTTCTTTTACCTGAAGAACATCGTTGCAATCTTTTTCATTCCAGCTCTTTGCAACTTTAATTATATAATTTAAATTCAGTTTGTCCTGTTCAACGCAGTATTTAAAGCTATAGGATAATACATCTGGGGGTATTCTATAAGTCACTATGGAATCTTTAATATCGTCCATTTCCTTAGGACTTATAGGGCGTCCTAAGCTATCTTCTGCCAGTATGAACAAAGCTTTTATCTCTTTATCTTCAAGTTGCAACAATTCATTGTCTGTAAGGTCTACATCTTTATCATTGTTTTTAAATCCGTATAATTTGTCCTTTTGGTTAACAAATACTACGACGCCTTCTTTCTCGCAATCTGTAGAGCGATGCCATCTTACAAGACCTTTGTCCCCCCAAAAGGCAATGGCTTCATCCACTATCTTTTCATCGAGTTTTAATTCCCTTGAAATCAGTCCCTTGGTGAGTGACATCTCATGTTCTGCGTACATTAATGCATATAAATATACTTTAACAAAGTCACCTGAGGCTACAGGAAGATATTCACTAATAAATATATTTTCCACCTTTGTGTCTAGTAAGTGCAGTTCTTTAATTTTTTCCTTTTGAAATCTCATATCTTCCCTCTAATAGGTGTTAATTTCCTTGTCACTAAATCTAGTATATTTATCCATCCAAACAAGTTCAACTTTACCTGTTGGTCCATTTCTGTGTTTTGAAACTATTACATTGCATAGCCCAGTTTTAATAACAGGTTCGTTATTTTCTTTACTTGCCAATTCTGCATAATAATCATCTCTATATAAGAAAATTACGATATCTGCATCCTGCTCAATGGAACCTGATTCCCTTAGGTCTGAAAGCATAGGAGTGTGATTTGGTCTTTGCTCGGGTGCTCTAGAAAGCTGTGATAATAACATAACCGTGCAATCAATTTCCTTTGCTAAAAGTTTGATATTTCTAGATAGTGCACTTATTTCCTGCTGCCTATTTTCTACGCGCCCTTTAGAGCTCATAAGCTGCAAATAGTCTATAATTACTAGATCTAATCCTTTTTCAGCTTTCATTCTACGACACTTGTTTTTAATTTCAAGTATGCTTATTCCTGGAGAGTCGTCTATAGATATTTTCATAGATGCAAAGGCATCATTTGATTCTCCGATTCTGTCCCATTCGTCATCTTCGATAAGACCTTTTTTTATTTTTTCCATATCTACTCTAGAATGCATAGCTAACATCCTTTGGCCTAGCTGCTCGTTAGACATTTCTAAACTAAATATCAAAACAGAGTTGCCTTTAAGGGCAGTTTGCTCAGCTACATTTAGAGCAAATGCCGTCTTTCCCATGCCGGGCCTAGCCGCCACTATTACTAAGTCTGAAGGATGAAGCCCTGATAGTAAGTTGTCTAAATCTGCAAATCCTGTAGGCGCTCCTGTAACTTCACCTTCCATTTTTTGTGCTTCTTCTATCTTGGCCACATTTCTTTCTATTACGGTGCTTATGCTTTCATAATTCTTATTTTGTCCATCTTGCGCTATGGAAAATATTCCTTTTTCTGCAAAATCAAGAATTTCTTCTGTCTTATCTGATGCTTCGTAGGCTTTCTCCTGAATAGCCGTTGCCGCTTTTATTAATCTTCTTAAGCCGGCTTTTTCTGCTACTATTCTAGCATAGTCTCTAGCGTTTGATACGACAGGAACACCCTCTGTTAACATAGCTATATATGCTCTTCCGCCTACGATTTCAAGCGCTTTTTTTTGTTTTAATTCATCACAAACTGTCAGTATGTCAACCTTGCTGTTCTTATTAAAAAGAGATATTACAGCTGTAAATATTTCCTGATGTTCTTTTTTATAGAACTGAGTAGGTTTTATTATTTCTATAACCTCGCTAAGCGCTTCGTTACTGATAAGTAATGCCCCTAATACAGATTTTTCCGCCTCAATATCATGTGGGGGTATTCTCTCTACCATGTATATCTCCTCCCCGATTAATCAGCGGTTACTTCAACTTTAACAGTTGCAACAACTTCTGGATATATTTTAATATCAACTTCAAAAACTCCTATTTGTTTTATTGGTGTTTTTAAAATTATTTTCTTTTTATCAATATTTATAGACTCTTGTTCTTTTAAGGCTTTTGCAATATCCATACTTGTAATTGACCCAAACAATTTGCCATTTTCTCCAGTTTTTGTTTTAACTACTACCGATTTTGCTTCCAACTCTTTTGCTTTATTAACGGCTTTTTCTTTTTCTTTGCTCTCTTTTTCTTTTAATATATTCTTTTGTTTTTCTACCGATCTTACATTTTTATCAGTAGCCTTTATAGCCATTTCCCTTGGAAGTAGCATGTTTCTAGCATAGCCATCGCTAACTGTAACTACATCGCCAGCTTTTCCTGTACCCTTAATATCCTTTTTTAATATTACTAACATATCATTTCTCCTTGCTGTCCATTTTATCTAAAAATTTAGGTAATATTTCCTTTAGTTTTTCGCTCACTTCTTGTGGTGTTAAGTCCACCTGTGCTCCTGCTGCCGTTAAATGTCCACCTCCGTCAAACTCTTCCATTATAATCTGAACATTTATTTCTCCCAGTGATCTTGCACTAATTACTGTTACATTTCTGTCATTTTTCCCCATTACGAAAGAAGCCCTTATTCCTTTGACTGACAGAAGCTGATCTGCTACCTGTGAATTAATTATTTGTGCTTCAGTAGAATAGCCTTCCGAAATTGCTATTGCTATTCCTTGTTCTAAATACTCTGCATTTGCTATAGCTTCTGCTCTAGCTTGAAAGGTAGTTGCCTCTACTTGGAAAAACCTCTTAACTTCGGCAGTATCTGCTCCGGCTCTTCTGAGCCATGCAGCCGCTTCAAAGGTTCTAACCCCTGTTTTATTAGCAAAGCTATTAGTATCAACTGTTATTCCAGCTAAAAGAGCTTCTGCTTCAAACTTGCTTATATTTTTTTTATCGATTGAATACTGTATCATTTCTGTAATAAGCTCGCTTGCTGATGACGCATAAGATTCAATATACGCAAGGGTTGCACCCTCTATTGCATCTTCTGCCATTCTATGATGATCAATTATCGCTATTTTATTTGTACAATAGAGTAATTCCTCGCACTCAACTAGACTAGGTCTGTGTGTATCTACTATTATTACAAGTGAATTTTCATCGCACAGCTCAATTGCTCTCTCTCTGCCTATTATTTGATATTTGCCAATTTCCTTGGCTTGATTATATATGCGCTGAAGTGCTTCATTAAATTCTTCGATTACGATATATGTTTCTTTTTCACATGATTCGCATATCCTATGCGCTCCAATAGATGCTCCAAAACAATCTAAATCCGGCCACTTATGACCCATTATCAGCACCTTTGAAGATTCTTTTATGAGCTGCTTTAAAGCATGTCCTATTATTCTGGATTTACCCTTGTTGCTTTTCTCAACAGTTTGAAGTTTTCCACCGTAGTAGTGCATACGATTGCCGTTTTTTACTACAGCTTGATCTCCACCTCGGCCCAATGCAAGCTCCACAGCCGCTTGCGCGTATTCTTCTGTTTTTGAAGGAGAATCGCCTGATATTCCCATACCAATGCTAAGACTTACTGGAAAATCAACCATAGACTCAATTTTTCTAACCTCATCTAGTATTTCAAATTTTCCTGTAATAATGTTCTCGGCATTTTCTCTATACACGAACATTATGTATTCGTCTTCATTAACTCTGCTTACTGAAGCATCATATCTTGATGCCCAATGCCTTATTACCTTATCTACTTCTGTAGGAACAAGCATTTTGTTTTCAACATCTGTACTAGCTATTAATTCGTCGTAATTGTCAATATTAATTAATAAAATCGCAAGCTTCTTGTTTTTATAATTGGATTTGTATTTTTCTCTCTTTGTTACATCAACAAAATATACGAAAAGAAACCCGTTTTCATCTAATTCTGATAGAAGAATAAATGTTTTTCCGTTTCTTTCTATGGCTCTTTCTTTTCCATCTTTGATGCTATTAATAAGATCCGAGCGTTTTATTCCCGTTAGTGCAAATAATTTTGCACCTGTTATTCCATCATAGGTGAATACTTCACTCATCTTCTGATTAGCTTCTTTTACATTTCCATCTTCACCAATAATGCAACATGGCAAAGGTATGTTTTTTAACAAGTTTTTATTGTTGCAATTTTCGTCCATTACATTCCTCAGTTTCTGTTTAATCTCTAACGCTTCTCAACAAATCTATTAATCTATTAAGTTCCTCTATACTATAATATTGCAATTCGATCTTTCCCGATTTACCATTGTCATTTATAAGTACTTTTGTTCCTAATTTTAATTTTAATTCATCTTCCACAGACAAAATTTCACTCGACTTGATTTTTTCTTTCTTCACTTTTGTTTTATTTTTCTTATTAGCAATAAGTTTTTCAGTTTCTCTTACCGAAAGGCCTTTTTTTATAATCTTTTCGCAAAGTTCTAATTGAGACACAGGTTCTGTAATACCTGCAATTGATCTGCCATGAGCTGCTGATATTTCATTTGCCGCAACATGGTTTTGAATTTTTTCGGGGAGTTTAAGTAACCTGAGTGAATTTGCGATATAAGGCCTGCTTTTGCCTACGCTTTCTGAAACTTGTTCTTGAGTCAGGTTGTACTTTTTAAGCATTTTTTTTAAGCCTAGAGCTTCCTCTATTGGATTTAAATCCTCTCTTTGCATGTTTTCTATTATTGAAACCAACATGTTTTGTTTGTCATCAAAGTCTCTTACTATGCAAGGTACTTTCTTAAGACCTGCTTTTCTTGAGGCTCTCCATCTTCTTTCGCCAGCTACTATTTCATAACCTTTTTCAGTATTTCTTAATACAAGAGGTTGGATTACTCCATTTTCTTTAATAGATGATGCTAGTTCCTCTAACTTCTTTTCGTCAAAATTTAATCTTGGCTGAGTTTTGTTGGCTTTAATATCATTAATATCTATGTACAGCACTCTATCTTTGTAATCATCTTGTTCGTTGATAGTTTTTTCAGTTTCATTTTCAATAATAGGGGCTGTATCTGCAAATAAGGCGTCAAGCCCTCTTCCTAGCCCACTTTTTTTAGAAGCCATTATTTTATATTCTCCTCCGATTCAAGAAATTCTTCTGCAAATTCCATATACGCTTGCGCACCTTTTGATTTTGGATCATATTCCGTTATAGCCATCCCATAGCTTGGAGCTTCTGCCAATCTAACGTTTCTTGGTATAACTCTTGTGTACACCTTGTTTCCGAAATGCTTTTTGACTTCTTGCACTACCTGTATCGAAAGGTTTGTTCTTCCATCAAACATGCTTAGAATTACGCCTTCTATTTTAAGATTTTTGTTAAGCTTCTTCCTTACAAGTTCTATGGTGCTTAGTAACTGGCTAACACCTTCAAGTGCATAGAACTCACACTGTATGGGGATTAATACGCTGTCTACTGCAGCCAAAGAGTTAATGGTAAGTAATCCTAACGAAGGTGGACAGTCTATAAAAATATAATCATAGTTATCTCGGATTTGTTCTAAGGCCTTTTTAAGCCTTTTTTCTCTGCCTTCTATGTTAACAAGCTCTATTTCTGCACCTGCTAAGTCTACACTTGCCGGTATTATATCTAAATTCTTTATTGCAGTACGCATAATTGTTTTGCTGGTTTCAAAATCATCCCGTATTATGATTTCATAAGTAGTGTTTTCTAGGTTTTTCTTGGCTATACCAAGGCCGCTTGTAGTATTTCCTTGTGGGTCTATATCAACTACAAGTATCTTCTTGCCTTTTAATGCTAAGCACGCGCTTAGGTTGATGTTTGTGGTGGTTTTGCCTACTCCACCTTTTTGATTAAATATTGCTATTATTTTACCCATCAGAATGCAATTCCTCTCTAATTATAATAAATATTATTATATACCATTCTACTATATTATTCTATCTGTTTTTTGTGTTTCACGTGAAACATGCCGTAAAAAGTTGTCTCAAGATGTTTCACGTGAAACATCTTGCTATTTAATTGGCTCCTTTGCTGGAGTACCTTCTTTTCTCGGGTATTTTTCGGGGGTTTTATTCATTTTATGTGTTACAACAAGTTTATGATTGTCAATATTCTTATAGTTTTTATATCCTTCGTTAGTTACCTCTGAAGTCCCTGCTCCAAGCACACTAGCAGCTTTATTCGCTTCGATTACTTCGCTTTCAATACTGCTTCCTTTGTACGCTACGAAACTTCCTCCAATTTTCACTAGAGGTAGGCAATATTCCATCAGCACATTCATGGACGCTACTGCTTTAACTACGCAAAGATCGTATTTTTCTCGATGCGCTTTGCTCTTTCCCAGGGTTTCAGCTCTTCCGTGTACAGTTTTCACATTGTTAATCGAAAGTTTTTTGCAAAGTTCATCTACGATTTTTACTTTTTTATTCATTGAGTCAACAAGGGTGAACATTTTTTCAGGAAATGCTATTGCTAAAGGTACCCCTGGAAAGCCAGCTCCTGTTCCTATATCAATTATATTCTTACTTTTAATAAATTCATTTCTCTTTACTATCAAAAGAGAGTCTATCAGTTGTTTTTCAATAAACTCGTCTTTTTCTTTTATTGCGGTTAAGTTAATGCTTTCATTTTTTAAAAGTATTTCTTCCATATATGAAATCATCTTTTCAGCAGCGCTCTCTTCTATTACTATTTCGCTCTTTCTTAGTTCTTCTAGAAGCTTTTTTTTATTTTCCATTTCTTTTTTCCTTTTCCAAATATACCATGAGTACGCTTATATCCGCTGGAGAAACACCTGAGATCCTAGTAGCCTGTCCTATGTTTATTGGCTTTACTTTATCTAATTTTTGACTCGCTTCTATTCTAAGACCTTTGATATCACTATAGTTTAAGTTTTCATTAAGCTTTCTTTTTTCCATCTTCTTTTGCTTTTCCACTTGGGCCATTTGTTTTTTTATGTATCCTTCATATTTAATTTGTACAGTTAGCTGAGTGATTTCATGATAAGCAAGATCTGGTCTTTCTCCAATGTCTATTGGTTTTAGCCCCTCATATGTTATTTCAGGTCTTCTTAAAAGTTCGGTAAGGCTTGCCTTGTTATTTATTGGCGAGCTTCCTATCTCTTCTAAATACTCTTTGACAATTGAAGGTTTTACAAAAGTTTTGTCGAGTCTTTCTCTTTCTTTTCTAATTGTTTCTTTTTTACTGAGAAATTTTTTATATCTTTCTTCAGATACACTACCGTATTTATACCCTATTTCTGTTAACCTCGTGTCGGCATTGTCTTGCCTTAATAGCAACCTATATTCCGCCCTAGAAGTCATAATTCTATAAGGTTCGTTAGTTCCTTTTGTCACTAAATCATCTATTAGTACTCCTATGTATGCATCGCTTCTTCCAAGTACAAGAGGTTCTTCATTTCTTAATTTTCTAACGGCATTAATTCCTGCTATCAAGCCTTGGGCCGCCGCTTCTTCATATCCGGAGCTACCATTAAACTGACCTGCGCAAAAAAGGTTCTTTATCGCCTTACTCTCCAAACTAACCTTTAATTCCAAAGGATCAATACATTCATATTCTATAGCATAAGCCGGTCTTACTATCTCTATTTCTTCTAGCCCCGCTATTGTCTTATAGAAGCTTTCCTGTACGTCTTCTGGCAAGCTAGATGACATCCCTTGTATATATACTTCGTCTGTATCTAAACCTTCAGGTTCTATAAAGAGCTGATGTCTTTCCTTGTCTCTAAACCTATTTATTTTATCCTCAATTGACGGGCAATATCTAGGACCTATCCCTTCGATATTTCCCGAAAACATAGCGGATTTATTAATATTCTTCATTATCACTTCATGAGTTGACTCATTAGTGTATGAAAGCCAGCAAGGCACCTGTTCTACTTCAAGCTTCTCATTTTGAAAAGAAAACGGAACAATTTTTTCATCGCCATCTTGCCTGAACATTTTATCAAAATTTAAGGATTTTGCTAGCGCTCTGCAAGGCGTACCTGTTTTAAATCGCCTGAGCGGTAATCCACATTTCTTAAGGTTTTCAGCTAGTTCTATACTAGGCGTAAGGCCATCTGGACCTCCGTCATAAAAGCTATTTCCTATAAATATTCTTCCTCCGAGAAAAGTACCTGTTGATAGTATTACGGCTTTTGCAGTAAAATAAGTACCTGTTTTTGTTATTACGCCTACTACAGAATCATCTTCTATAATTAAGTCTACAATCTCGGCTTGTTTTAAGGATACTAATGGCTCATTTTCTAGTACTTTTTTCATTTCTATATGATACTTATGTTTATCAGATTGCACTCTAAGTGAGTGAACTGCTGGTCCTTTAGAAATATTAAGCATTTTGCTTTGAATAAATGTCTTGTCAGTATTTATTCCCATTTCTCCGCCAAGAGCGTCGATTTCTCTTACCAGATGACCTTTTCCTGTTCCTCCAATTGAAGGATTGCAGGCTAGCATCGCAACCGCCTCTAAATTAATAGAAAACAGTAAGGTCTTCATGCCCATTCTGCCTGCTATTAATCCCGCTTCACATCCTGCGTGACCAGCCCCTATTACAATTACGTCATAGTCTCCCATAAGTATCTTTGATTTTTCACATTCTTTTAATTTCATATTATTTCCCCAAACAAAATTTCGAGAAGACTCTATCTATAATATCATCTTCTATAGTTTCGCCAAGTATCTCACCTAGCAATCTATATGCATTGTTTATATCTATTTCTACGATTTCAAGTGCTTCGTTTTCTTTAAGTAAATTTATTCCATCGCTAATTGACGATTCGGCTTTGTTTAGAAGGTCTTTATGCCTTGAATTGTTAACTGTATGACTTCCCTGCTGCCTTAACTCTCCAATTAAAAACATCTCTTCTATGGCTTTTTTTACATCTTTTATTCCCGACATTTCTTTCATAGAAGTTTTAATTATTTTCGCTTCTGGTATCATCTTAATTACATCTTTTTCTTCTAATAGAACTTTAAGATCGGTCTTGTTGATTATTATTAAAACTTTTCTGTCATGTATTTTTTCTATGATATTTATATCTTCTTGATCTAAGCTTCTGCTATTATCTAGTACTAAAATCACTAAATCAGCTTTATTGAATTTTTCTTTTGATCTTTCAATTCCGTGAATTTCAATCTCGTTTTCTGTCTCTCTAATTCCTGCTGTATCTGTTAGTATTATAGGTATTCCACCTATATTTATATTTTCGTCTATCGTGTCTCTTGTAGTTCCCGGAACAGAGGTTACTATCACTCTATTCTCACCAAGTATAGAATTCATCAATGAAGATTTTCCTACGTTTGGTTTTCCTACAATCGCGACTCTTATTCCCTCATTAAAGATCCTTCCTGTTTCTGCTGAATTTATCAGTGCCTGAATTTCAGAATTCATCGTTACTAATTTCTTTTCAACCTCTTTATATAGAACTTGTTCTATGTCTTCATCAGGATAGTCGATATTTACTGTTATTTGTGCCAAAACGTTTAGAAGGGTTTCTCTTAAATCTGCTACTACCGAGCTAAAGCCGCCTTCTAAGTGATTAATTGCCACATCGAAACCTTCGTCTGTTCTCGCTTTTATTAAATCTATTATAGCTTCTGCCTGTGACAAATCTAGCCTTCCGTTTAAAAAGGCCCTCTTTGTGAATTCACCGTGTTCGGCGAGTCTTGCACCGTTATTTAACGCTAAATCAAGTATTCTTTTCTGGGATATGATGCTGCCATGACAGTTTATTTCTACTACATCTTCACAAGTATATGTGTTTGGGCCTCTCATGTATACTGCCAAAACCTCATCGACCATCTCATTGTTTTCGGGATTTACTATCTTTCCATAGTACATATGCCTATTAATATATTCATTTTCGCTTTTTTCTCTAATGAATATTCTATCAAGTATACTAAAAGATGACTGGCCGCTTATCCTTACTATACCTATTCCACCTTCTCCTAGTGCGGTTGAAATTGCCGCTATAGTATCTTCCATACTTTTCTCCTAAATTAAAAAGACCCTAATTAGGGTCTTTCTATTATTTTAATTCAATAACAACTCTTCTGTAAGGATCCTGTCCCTCACTTCTTGTAACTATGCTCGAATTACTTTGAAGTGTTGAATGGATAATTTTCCTCTCATAGGGGTTCATAGGTTCAAGCTTGACGCTTTTTTTTGTTCTTACAACTTTTTCTGCTAACCTATTTGCTAAACCAATTAAAGTTTTCTCTCTCTTAGCACGATAGTTTTCAGCGTCTAATATTACCCTTGTATATTCATCATTGCCTTTATTTATTGCCAAACTTGTTAGGTACTGTATCGAGTCTAACGTTTGACCCCTTTTGCCTATAATTGTTCCTGTGTCTTTACCCTCGATATCTACGTGAACTAAATTTTCGCCGACCCTAACAGCAAAAGTAAAGTCTAATCCCATATTTTCTGTTACATTTTTTAAAAAGTCCTTAGCTGGGTGTTCTTCAACCACGTCTAAAGATGAGTAGTCTGAAGTAACAATTTCATTATGCTTTGATATAACTTCTGGTATGACTTCAGGTTCTTCTTTTTTTATTTGTTTTTCAACAGCTTTTTCAATAATTACTTCTTTTTTTGCTACATTTTCTTCAGCTTTTTCTTTCTTCATTACCCTTACTTTGGCTAGCTTAGAGCCTATACCAAAGAAGCCTTTACTTGGTTCTTCTAATACTGTAATATCTACTTGGTTAATGGTTAAATTTAAGTCCGTTAGCGCTAGTTCAACTGCTGCTTCAACGTCATTTCCCCATTTTTCTGAATATTCCATACTTCTTTTCCTCCATTAGTAAATAATGAAAAAGAAATTACTTTTTACTCTTTTTCTTATTATTTTTTCCTTGCTCTTTTTGAATATCTTTCCTTAATTTGTTCATTCTAATATTAAAGAATATTTGAATGAATTGTCCGAAAAACCAATATAATGCTAATCCTGCTGGGTACGACCTTGCTAACCATAGTATTGAAATAGGAAAAACGTATTTCATTACAGCTTGCATTGCTTGCCCTTGATTTGCGCCTCCGCTGTCTGTTAAGCTTTTGTTCATTGAAAATGAAACAAAAGTTGCTATTCCAGCTAAAATGGGTAATATCCATGAATCTGGCTGACTCATGTCTTTAATCCATAAAAAAGATTCATGAATAGCAAACAACATTTTATCATCTGGGATATATAACATTGGGTTTCTAAGCAAAGCGAATAGACCCATTATTATAGGCATTTGAATTAACATAGGAAGGCAGCCACCCATTGGGTTAAAGCCTTCTTCCTTATACAACTCTGATATCTTTTGATTCATTGTTTCTTTATCATCAGAATACTTAGATTGTATTTCTTTCATTTTTGGCTGTATACTAGACATGGCTGATGTGGATTTAATCTGCCTAGCATATAGTGGATAAAGTAATCCTTTTACGATTAAAGTAAGAATTATCAAAGCAAGTCCATAACTGCCAACAAAATCATATATAAAGGTTAATAAATAACCCATAGGTTTTGCTACTATTCCAAATACATTCATCAACTTCCTCCGTTATTTTAATGGATCATAGCCACCTGGATTTCCAGGACGACATCTTAAAATTCTTTTGATCCCTAGGTAACTACCCTTTATCGGTCCATATTTATCAACTGCTTGTATAAAATACGTACTGCATGTGGGGTAAAAACGACATGTCGGTGGAAAGAGTGGTGAGATAACCTTTTGATAAATCCTAATCAATAGAATAATTATTTTTTTAAATATACTATTTATTATTTTCATTATACAGTTCGTGCGTTCTTTTTATAGCACTCCTCAATGATTTCTCTACTTCCATACATTTTACATCGTTTATTGTTTTACGAGCAACAATAACTATATCATAACCTTCTGTAATTTTTATTTCAGTTAATCTATACGCTTCTCGCATAAGTCTTCTGGCTCTACTTCTTCTTACACTGTTTCCAACTTTTTTGCTAGCTAAAAAAGCGATTCTGTTATATGACAAATTGTTCTTCTTATACAACAAGACTAAAAATCTATCACTCTTCGATTTACCGTATCTATATACGGCGCTGAAATCTTTTTGATTTCTTAATATGTATTTACTAAACATACTATTTAAGCTGTAAGACTTTTTCTTCCTCTAGCTCTTCTTCTTTTAAGCAAGTTTCTTCCATTTTTAGTTCTCATTCTTTTTCTGAAGCCATGCTCTTTCATTCTCTGCCTTTTCTTAGGCTGATAAGTTTGTTTCATTATTTTCCCCTCCTCATTAAATTCGTGCAATCTAAATTTCAATCTGCACATATGCCCTAATATTATACTAATCCATAAGATTAATGTCAACTGCGATATTACATATATTAAATTTAATCAGTAAAATTCTTTTTTTTAGTCTTTGTTTTCTTAGGTAATATCTACATTTAGTGATTTTATCCACTTTATGCACAAAGTTTTCCATACCTTGTGGATAACTTCTCTACATATCTAGTTCTTGCGTTTATTTATACCTTGTAAATGTGGATAAC
>LSQX01330395.1_pt1 | contig 17099 bp, 15 predicted proteins | sample 654561 | NCBI WGS metagenome assembly LSQX01 (sample SAMN04489861, study PRJNA283612) | anaerobic digester metagenome | isolation source: 4 biogas reactors fed with cattle manure at either 37C or 55C with and... | place: Denmark: Kongens Lyngby | collected 2014
AGCCCGTACTGGCGGAAATACACGTCCTTTCCGGCTTCCAGGTTGAGATCCAGCCGCAGGTCGAAATTGGCCGGAAGGCCGGGGGAAGAAGCCAGGCTGATGCGGGTCTTCTCTGCCTTGATATCCCCTTTCAGCAGCGGATCGGTTACCGGGCCGGTAAGAGAGAGATCCGCGTCAATCCTCCCGGCAAACATGGCATTGGTGTAGTAGAAGTTATACCCGCCAATTCTGAGATCCAGTTCCTCCGGGCGGATCCCGTTCAAGAAGATCGAACCTTCGCCCCGGAAATCTCCCTGGCCATAACGGCCGGCAAGTTTTTTCAGGTCCATCCGGTCCCTGGTAAATTCTATCTCGATCCCGACACCCGATAGCCTCTCCGGCAATCCGGGGAGGTTACCGCTGGCGTTTGCGGCCTTTACTTGTCCGTCCAGATAATAACGGCCTTTTTCTCCTTTCAGGAGCAGATCCCCGTGGATAATCCCGCCGTCGAGCAAGGGCTCCGGGAGGAAAAGGTTGAAGAGGGCCATCTCCGCTCCGGACAGGATCAACCGCACTTCCGTCTCCCCGTTCCCTTCCGCTACAGCCGGCGGGAGTAAAAGCGGTTTGAACCAGCTATAATCCAGGGGGATCCGGCCGTCCAAAGAGATCCTTTTCTTCCGGAGATCTTCGCCCTGTATATAGAAGCCCGACTCCGCCAGCCGGCCGGTAACGGCAAGCTCGGGGAGGGAGACGCCCCTTAAGATCAGGCCTTTGCCGGAGCCGGTAAATTCACCGGCGACACCCCGGCCATTCATCTCCACCGCCAGCCGGAGATCCACCTCGCCACCGGAAAACTCATTGTAACCGGCCAAAGCGGCCAAGGGGGCCAGGTGAAAACCTTCCATCTCCAGTACAGTCCGGAATTCCTGGCCCGGCCGGTAGAAAGCGGTAACCGCCAATTGTCCCTCCCCACCGGACTCCGTAAGGAACAGGCGGTTCAGGATTACCGTAGAATCCTTGATCTCCAGATCCGCTTCACCGGTTACCGGCAGATCTCCCAGCCGCCCTTTTTCCAACCGGACCGTGGCTGTAACAGCCGGGCTTTCCAGAGGGCCCAAAAGCCGGCAAGTACCGGTGACCTCCCCGGTCACTGCCACCGCCGGCGAGAAGCCTAAAATCCGGAGGAGTTCAGCCATTTCCGCTCTTTCCAGCCACAGCTCCAAAGCAGCTACGGGCCCGTTCTTAAAATCGATCTCTCCGGAAGCCTGCAATTCCTGGGATCCCCGGAGGACCTTCATATTCTTTATTGAGAGAATCTCTTCCTGCCACCGGACCTCACCGGCGGCCTTCTCCAGGAAAAACCCGGCGACAGCCAACTCTTCAGCTTCAACCTTACCGGAGATCACCGGCGAAGCAAAAGTCCCGTTTATCTTGGCGTCCAGTTTGAGAAAGCCGGCCGGTTCCAGGTCTTGCACGGGAATTTCCAAGGCGGACAAGGAGAGACCGTTCGCTGTTACTACCAGATCAAGGCCTTCACCGGTAATGGCCCCATTGATGATTAGTTCCTCTTCACCCTTCCGCAGCCGGGTATCGTTAAGGTAAATCGCCCCGTCCTTCCAGGAAAAACGGATCTCCCCGCGGTCGACCGGGAAACCCCCGAAAAGCAGGTCCTCTGCAGCAAGATAACCGGTGACCACGGCCTGGGAACCGCCGCGGGCCATGATCACCAGATCAACCATCCCTTCAAGCGCCGGGTACTCCTGCACCGGCCGGCCGGTCAACGCCAGCAAAGAAACCAGGTCGTTGCAGCAAAGATCGGCCCCTTCCGCCCTGATCTCATAATCCGGGCCGTCTTCCCAGGTTACTTCCCCGGTGAGCGCCAACCGTCCACTGCCGGTGAGGAAATAAGAGTCGGCGATCCGCAGCCGGCCGCCTTCCATCTCCGCCCGGATCAATAACCGGCCGGGATGGGAAGACCCTTCATGGCAGAGGTCGTGGAGTTCCAGCCAGCCGGCGCCTGCCGGTCCTGCGGCCTTCTTCTCCATGCGCCATGTGCCGGAGAGTCTCCCCGAGAGACCACCGGGGAACTGGGCTGCTGCCGGGCCCAGCCACTCCGGGCGGAGCTCCAGGCTGCGGGAGATCGCCTCCCCATAATAACAGCCGCTCTCCGGTTCCCACCAGCCGGTCAAAACGCCTCGGCCGCCTGTGCTTTCCTCCAGGGTCAACCCGGCGGTGAGCCGGGTACCGTTCCAGAAGTATTCCCCGGTCAGGGCAGCGTATTCCCATTCCCCGATCGTACCGCCGGTTACCGCCAGCCGGCCTTTGCTCTGCAAGCGGGATAAAGGCCCATAAAGAGTAGTTTGGATATCTCCCCGCCCGGTAAGGGCCGGGATCTTTTCTTCCAATTCGCTTCCGGGGAAGAGTTCCCCCAGGGGTATAGCGGCCAGGTCTATTCCCTTGCCGGTGATCTCCAGGTTAACCACGGGTTCCACCGCTTCTTCTGTCAGGCCGCCGAGTTTTCCCGTGACCAGGAATCTACCGCCAAAAGCGCCGAATTCCAGGCGGTCAATGAGAAACCCGTCGCCATCAAGGCAGTATTCCCCGGCCAGCCAGAGATCGTCAAGGCGCCATCCGGTTCCCGGCACCCGTAACCCGGCGCCGGCCAGGCGGATCTCCCCTTTGATTTCAGGCCAGGACAGGCCCCCCCGGATCTGCAGGTTCAGCCCGGCTGTCCCCGCCAGTTCCAACTCGTGCAAAAACGGCCAGATGCTTGTCCATTCCTCCAGGGGAAAATCCTCCGCCGTCAGCTGCAGGTCCACATGGGAGTCTTCCGGCTGGATCCGGCCGGAAAACGCCAGGCTTCCCCCGCGGTAATACCCGCTAAACTCCTGGACATTGATCTTCTCCGGGGAAACGACGAATTCTGTTTTTATCCCTGTCAAAGGTTCCGGGATTCCCGTATACTCAGCGGTCACCCCGGCCATTTTTACCCGGGCATAATCCAAACTCACGCCCTTTTCCTTCTGCCAAAGCAAACGCAGGGAAAAATCGGCCGTCCCTTCGCTTAGAGAAAGCCCTGGCAAAAGCTGAAAACCGGCGTTGACCAGCCCTCCCCATATTTCCGCCGTGGAGTTATTGGAACTGATTTCGTAGTAGCCATGCCGGTCCCGGAAGCAATACTCAAGAAACAACCGGCCCCGGGCCTGGGGGTCAAGGATACTGGAAAAACGCGCGGCAGCGGTGACCTGCGGGTAGCCCCTGAGGTCCACCCGCCCGTTGATCCCGGTAAAATCCCCCCATACCCATTCTCCGGCCGCAGCCGGGTTTTTCCCCGGCCTCACTTTAAGATCGCCATCTTTGATTTCAATAATGAACCGTGCCATGGCCGGGGCGGCGCCATTATTATCCTTCTTGATTTTGGGAAACCTAAGGCCGCCCCGTTCCGTGGTGTCCAGCCAGAGAACGGGTTCGGTCAATTCGACGCCCCGGAGGGCTTCAGTTATTTTTCTCTCGAAAAGCAAGGTAAACCAGTTCCAGCGGACCCGCACCCGTTCGGCGGTGAGCAGCGGTTGCCCGTCCAGGGTATAAATTTCTACCCCCACCAGTTCGGGATGGAAAAAAGAAAAGCGCAGCCCCTCGATGTTGACCTGGACCTGCCAGCTCTCTTCCAAAGCCTCTTCGATTTTTTCCGTCAGGTTCGCCAGCGTTTGCTGGTAAACGGAATTAGCCCGCGGCATAAAGAGGAAAAAAAACACCCCGCCTAAAAGCAGGCCTGCGCAGAGAAGAAAGATCAAGAGCCTTTTTCGAAGGGCCACTCCCATACCTCCCCGGTGCCTACCCTAGGTAATTCAACGTTCAGGGGCAGACTTTGTTCCGGAATCCCCGGTTGTTTCTTCTTCATTCTCCTTGTTCTCCATGGTCTCCTCGGTAACGATTTTAATCGTCACTTGTTTCTCGCCAAGCAAATAATAACCGGTGGGAAACGTCCACTTCTTACCGGAAGAAGATTCGCCGTTATCGTCGCCGGGATCTTCCGGCGCGTAGAGCGGGTAAGCCTCCATCACCAGGTCGCTGTTGGCCGGACGGGCAAGAAACTTCTTCACCAGTTCTTCCAGGGAAGTAACGGCTTCCAAATCTCCCAACCCATCTCCAGCGTCCATCGCCGGTATCTCCCCGGCTTCTTCCTCTTCTTCCCCCACGGTCATCTTGTAGCTGCTGCCGTGGGCGGAAATTATCCATTCTCCGGGGGGGAAATCCTCCGGGATCGTTATTTCCAACGGGATCTTCACTTCTTCCCCACGGAAGGGGAGGAGCACCCCGGTCGCAGTAAACTCCTCCCCGGGAGAAAACTCTTTCTTGGGCAGGTCAAGCCTGGTTAACCTGGCGCGCAAGCGCTCCGCGGTGACCTCAACGCCCACCGTGATCTCATCGATCTTTACCGGCACGAACTCATTGCCCGCCAGCAACTGCAGGAATCTGCCGATTTCATAAATTGCAACAACAGCGATATCTTCACCATAATAAATATTCTCCCGTTCAATCGGAGGGAGGTTTTCACCGGTCACTGTAAAACGGACCGTGGCCGTACCGGGCCCGATCCGGTCCAGGGTCCGGTCGATAAAACTCAAAACCCCCGCCAAGGCCAGCCCGGGCAAAATCCGCTCATCGCGGATGGCCTGAAAACTATACTCTCCTTCCCGGCCGGTCTCCTTATCCAAGACCCGTGTTGATATCTTAACCATTTGCGGTGTCGTACCCAGTTCACCGGCAACGCCGGCGCCCCGGTCCCTGGTCACCCGGGCCCGGGCGGGAAACGCCGTTCCCAGTTTAAAGGCCATCATCTCACTGTGGATCACATCGTGGATATAGGCCCCTCCCGCTCCATACTCCACAATACCCCGGTTTAAAAACGGGTGCCCGAAGCCAAGAAAACGCCGCTTTTCAATCCAGGTGATCGTGCCCAAGGCCGCCACCTGGTAATCGCCGTCGGCTAAAAGCACGGAAAAAGAGCTGCCGGGTTGGAAATTCCGTTCCCCGCCGTTCTTCCTCTTCACCCGCGCCTGTGAACCGCTGGCCACCGGCACCAGATTCCCCGGTAAACCGGATGAAAGCAAGCGAAAAGCCCGCGGGTTCGGGTCGGAGAGCAAAAGCGGTGTGGCCACCGGACGGGCCTGCAGGAAAAGGTCGCCGGTGTTCTCCTCCCCGAAAACCACCCCTTTAAACCCGGCCAGACCGCCGCTTTGAAAATAATAAACCTCCCGGGACAGGTTGGCCGGTTCATCCCAGAGCTTCAACATGTCTTCGATAGGAGTCACCAGGCCGTAACGGGGATCGGCATTTTGAAAACCGTAACCGACCGCCCCGGCCAGCCGGTTTTCAATAAAAACGGGGCTGCCGCTCATCCCCGCGGAAATGCATGGCCCCTCGCTGCCGCCCAAAAATTTAACGAGGATAAAGTTGCGGACCGCCCCGCTCCCTTCGACCACCCCAACAATCTCCACAGGGAAAGATTCGATCTTCTCCCCTTTGAAGACCGTATAACACTCGCCTTTCATCCCGGGCTTAATCTCCGCCAGCGGGATAAAATTGGGCGCCGTCACACCCGGCGTCTCCGTGAAAACAAACGGTAACAGCAACAAGAGGAAGAAAAACCAGCCCCGATGGAATGATCTCATGTCCAACCATCCCTTATATTTTACTTAACCCGCGGCATCACCGTGCATCCGCATGGATAACAATTAACTATTCTTTTTCCTTCCCGGAATCTCCTCCTTACAATCTCATAATCGGCAATCTTCCGGGAGAAATCCACCGGGGTTTTATTTTGTCAAAAGCTCTTCATAATTGGTAAGGACCCGGGAAACATAGAACCTGGTCTCCCGCGGCCATTCATCATTTCTTGCGATCCGGGTCGGACCCGCATTATAAGCGGCCAATGCCAGCGGTACCGAGTTAAACCGGTCCAGCATCTCCCGGAGATACGCCGTGCCGCGGTCGATGTTGGGACGGGCTTCGCGCCAGTCAAACCCGTTGATTTTATCCGGCATGATCTGTGTCAGACCGCGGGCGCCCTTCCGGGAAACGGCGGTCCTGTGGAACCCGCTTTCCGCAGCGATCAGCGCGGTAATCAACCGCGGGTCAACCTTATGTCGTTCACTGGCTTCCAGTATCCCCTGGATAATCTCGTCCAGATCCGCCTGGGGAAGCGCGGGCTGGTAAGTACGGATAAATGACTCCATCTTTAAAAGCAAGGGGTTTTCTTCTGCTACCGGTTGCGGTGGTTGGGGAGCTGACAAGGGCAGGGAGCAAAGGAATATCCCGCCCAAGGTATAAAGAACCACCACCAACAAGCGATCACCCATGAATTTGACTCCTTTCTCCAGTGCGCGACAACGCGCAGGAAATGAATAAGTCGCCCCAATTTTATGTTTGGCTTCCACAGAGATCAAGAGCCCGCCGGGGGCTGCCGGTCAAGAATAAGGGGAAAAAAATCCTTCCGGGGCGCCAAATCTTCCCCGGTCCAAAATTATGCCTGCTTTTCCCGGCCTATGCCGGTTTTTCCCCCTTTATCCCCACCAAGAAAAACCCCCCTGCTAAAAGGGGGAGAAATCATGTTGCGAAAAAGATAACTTTCCGTAAAACCTTGAAACAAATATGTAAAGGGAAAGAATGGCGCTGTTTCGGGAGAAAGGAAGGATACCTTCCCCCTGCCGTCAGGGCGGCGGGAACTCCTGCACCGGCCGGCGGACCAGAGCCCGCCGCATAAACTCTCCCCAGTACAAGGCGGCTGTTCCGCTCCCCAGCACCTGGCTGCCGAGGCGAAGCGGGGAGCGGTCATCGTTCCCGATCCACAGAACCGCCAGCAAATCCGGGGTGTAACCAACAAACCAGGCATCCGTATTCTCGCTGGAAGTACCGGTTTTACCTGCAGCCGGCCGCCCCGGGTTCGCCTGGACACCGGTCCCGCCGGTGATTACCTCCTGCATCATTCCGGTAACCACCGCGGCTGTCCGCGGCTGGAGTACTTGTTGCCGGCGGAGGCGCCCCCGCCGGAGTTCCCGCCCGCTGCTGTCCTCCACCCTTAAGATACCGGTAGGCTCCGACCGGACCCCGCCGCCGGCCAGCGGCGTATAGGCTGCCGCCAATTCCAGGGGAGTGACCCCCTGTGTCAAACCGCCTAAAGCCAAAGGCGATAAAGCCCGGTCGTTCCTCCGGCCTTCGCCAACCAGCGGCAGGCCCATCCGGGTGAGAAAGGCAAAGACACGGTCAACACCCATCTCGTGGACGATACGGACTGGGACCGTATTCACCGATTCGGCCAGGGCCTGCCAGAGGGGGATGACCCCCCGGTAACGCTGATCGTAATTCTGCGGCCGCCACTCCCGGCCGTTAACCGTATAGACCACCGGTTCGTCGATGACCCGGGTATCCCGGTCGTAACCTTCCTCTTCCACCGCGGCCGCAAAAACCAGGGGTTTCACAGCGGAGCCAATTTGCCGCCGGGCTTGCGTCGCCCGGTTAAACTGGGAATACCGGTAATCCCGCCCGCCGACCATGGCCAGGATCTCCCCGGTTTTCGGGTCTAAGGCCACCAGCGCGCCCTGGGGCCCCTTTTTTTCATCGCCAGGGAGTAGAGATATAATCTCCTCGGCTGTTCTTTGGATAAAAAGATCGATTGTACTATAGATCCGCAAGCCACCGCCCCGGATATACCGGGCCGACCACCCGTATTCCCCGGCCAGAACTTCCTGGAGATAATCGGCAAAATAACCGCCGCGGGTCATCCGTTCCGGCGCCTCCTTCACCCCCAGGGGCGCCTCCTTCAGTTCCTCCAGTTCCCTGGCGGTCAAGATCCCCTGTTCTTTCAGGCGGGTAAGGACCAGGTTTCTCCGGTCTTTCGCCCTTTCCCTGTTGCGGAAGGGAGAGTAATATTCGGGGCCCCGGATCAACCCGGCCAGTAATGCCATTTCCGCGGTGCCGAGCTGGTCGATACCCCGGCCGAAATAAAAACGGGCCGCGGCTTCAACCCCGTAGACGCCGTGGCCGAAATAGATATCGTTCAAGTAAAACTCCAAGATTTCGTCCTTTGTGTACTCCCGCTCAATCTGTACGGCATAACTAATCTCCGCCAGTTTACGCCGGACTGTCCTTTCCTGGGACAAAAGGAGATTTTTCGCCAGTTGCTGGGTGATCGTACTGCCACCCTGCACCTGCCGGCCCCTGCGCAGGTTCTGGTAGAAGGCGCGGACAATTCCCCACAGATCAAACCCGCGGTGTTCATAAAAACGCTGGTCTTCCAGGATAATAACGGCCTTCCGGAAAAGGAACGGGATCTTTTCCAGGGGAAGCCAGATCACCCGGGCGGGGCTGAGGGTGGTGATGGTTTCCCCGTTCCGGTCGTAAAGGACCGAAGCCCGGCGGTTCTCCGCCAAGAGTAGGTGGATATCGGTCTCCCCCACCCAGGGGTTGTAAATAAGGAAGACGAGCAGGCCCAGTCCGGCCAGGAAAAAAAGGACCAGCAACCACCGGAACCGGTTGAGCAGGAGACGCGCCCGCACCCGCGGGAACCGGTCTTTTTTTTCATCGCTTTGTCCAGCAACGCCCAAGGCAGAAGATAACCCCTTTCACGCCTATTATCCCCTGCCCGCCGCCGGTTCTTGCACCTTTTGCACGCCTTCCCGCCCAGGAAGCGCTTCTTACCGCCCGGCCTCAGCCTGCATTCTCAAGGGCGTCTTCTCTTTCTAGATGGTGCGCCCGGCAGGAATCAAGCCGGTGCAAATCTGCGCGCCACATCTCCCGCGCATTTTCCTCCCTGCCGCCGGCCCGGCGCCGGCGGTACGCACCTTATTGTTGCCCTCGCCGCTTACGCCCGGCCAAAACCGCGAAAACCACCAGGCCGCCAATGACCAGCCACGGCAAGACCCCGGTTACCGCCAGAACAATCAGGCGCAGGCTCTTCAGAAAGACCTCGCCGATCTCCCGGAAGAACTCGCCGGGACGGAAGACCCCCGTACTCAACCGGGACGGTTCCCGGCAGAGCAGGTTCAAGGTGGCCAGCTCCGTTTGGTCCTGCAGGTACCGGAACCGCCCTTCCATGCTTTCAATATCGCCCCGGATCCTTTCCAGTTCCCTTTCGACCTTTAAGACCTCGTCTACGGTCTTTGCCGCCTGCAAAATCTCCAAATACCTTTCTTCCTGCCGTTTTTTATTATTCAACCTGGCTTCCAGGTCATAGTATTCTTCCGTTACATCACTGCCAGTCAGGGACTCTTCGACAACCTTTCCCAAACCGCCAATGGCCGCAAGAGCCGCTTCCAAAGCCGGGGCGGGCAGGCGCAGCTGCATCTGGATATGCAACCGTTCATCCCGGTCCACCCACCGGCGGGACGAGGCCACATACCCGTTCTGTTCTTTTATATATTCCATAACAAAGGCGTAAACTCCGTCGGGATCCCGGGTTTCCAGGGTCAAACCGGCATTATAAATGATTTTCCTTTCTCCTCTCCCGCCACCGGTTTCCCCTAAATCCGCCCGTCTCTCCCCTGGCTGAACCGTGGCCGACTCCTTCAGAGCAGCGGAAAAGGCGGTCGTGGCCCATTCCGGACCGGCAGTGTCCCCCAGGGCAAACTGCCATCTCTGACCAATCATGGAATTAAAGAGAATGATTGCGGTAAAAAGAAATAAGGCCACCACCAGGAGGCCACAAAGGATAAAGACGGGTTTTGCCCGCCGCGAACTCCCCATCCATGCGACAAAACGCTCCCAAGTTTTTCCCATCGCACGCCCCCCTAAAAATTCATCCCCGTAAAGCATATTTTCACCTTTTATCCTATATCCTGGCGGGGAGCCCGTCAAGCGGTTGTTCTAATAATCTCTTTCCAGAAGTACCTTAATTTAGGATCTGTATGTAGTTTGGTTCCAAAAATGAAGAAATTGCTCAGAAGCTGAGCAATTTCTTCTTCTTGCGGCTGGGTTGCATCTCCTGCCGCTTCAACAGATCGGCGCTGCAGTGCGGGCAGTAACTCTGCCAGCTCCGTACTTCATGCCGGCAATCGGGACATTTTTTCATCTTTTCTCCCCCTTCCTCTCTTAATTTCAATCATATAATACACCTAGCTGGTAACAAATAAAAAAAAGCAGGATTAAGGAAGGGTAAATATCCCCTTGTTAACCATTTTTTATCAATTATAAATTCACCTTGTACGGAAAAGCTGATCTAAGTGAGGTGAAAAGATGCCCGCAAAAAAACTCAACCCGAAACAGGCGGCTTACCAGAAAAAGGTTAAAAAATACGAGCCCAAGCCAAACGCCCTGCGGAACGCCTTCTTTGCCTTCGTCTCCGGGGGGGTTGTCTGCCTGCTGGGACAAGCATTAACCGATTTTTTCGGGGCGGTAATGGATCTTCCCCCGGAAAAAGCGGCCAACCCGGCGGTGGCCTCCATGATCTTCATTGGCGCCCTCCTGACCGCCCTTGGCCTTTTTGACCGGATCGCCAAGTTTGCCGGGGCCGGGCTCGCTGTTCCGGTAACCGGTTTTGCCAACTCCATGGTCTCCGCGGCCCTGGAATTCCGGGAAGAAGGCCTGATCCTGGGTGTCGGCGCCAAACTCTTCTCTCTGGCCGGCTCGGTCATTACCTTCGGCGTGGTTACCGCCTTTATCGTCGGGCTGCTCCACGCCATCCTCCCAGGAGGGTAGGAGAATGAAGATGGGGAAGAAAACCGGGGAACAGACCTTCCAGTTTGCCAACCCCCCGGTGATCATCGCCACCGGTACGGTGGCGGGTCCCTTTGAAGGCCAGGGCCCCCTCGCTGAAGAGTTCGATCTTGTCCTGGGCGACCTGCACAACGGGGAGAACAGTTTTGAACGGGCCGAACGTTCCATGCTGGTCCAGGCTTGCCGCCTGGCGCTGGATCATGCCAGCCGTGGCAGTGCGGAAGTCGACCTTTTCCTGGCCGGCGACCTTTTAAACCAGATCATCTCCTCAAGCTTCACCGCGGCCACTCTCTCCATCCCCTATCTGGGAATTTACGGCGCCTGCTCCACCGTGGCCGAGGGCTTGACCCTGGCCTCCATGATCCTGGACGGCGGCTTTGCCGGCGCGATTTTAGTCGCTACCTCCAGCCATAACGCCACCGCCGAACGGCAATACCGCTACCCCACGGAATACGGGGGGCAACGCCGTCCCTACCAGCAATGGACAGTAACGGGCGCCGCCGCCGCCCTCCTGGGCTATACAGGCCACGGACCGCGGGTTACCGCCGCCACCGTGGGTAAAGTTGTGGACATGGGCTGTAAAGACCCGCTGAACTTGGGGGCGGCCATGGCGCCGGCGGCGGCGGAAACCATCGCCTGTCATTTTCAGGACACCGGTTGGGATCCAGACTCTTTCGACCTGATCCTCACCGGCGACCTGGGCGAGATCGGTTTCAAGCTCTGCCGTGAATTATTGGCCGAAAAAGACATCCATCTTGGCGAAAACTTCTCCGACTGCGGGCTCTTAATCTATGACCGGGAGAAACAGGACGTCCATGCCGGGGCCAGCGGGTGCGCCACAGCGGGGCTTGTGGCTTTTGGCCGCCTCTTCCGCCAATTCCAAAGGGGTGAACTCACCCGGGTGCTTCTGGTGGCCACCGGCGCCCTCCATAGCCCCACCTCTTTCCTGCAGGGGGAGAATATCCCCTGTATCGCTCATGCCGTGAGAATTGAGGCGTGATCGGAGGAGAACTGACATGGACTGGCAAACCTATCTCTTTGCTTTCCTAGTTGGCGGGGGGATCTGCTTCCTCTGCCAACTGATTTTGGACCTGACCAAACTCACCCTGGGGTATCTCCTGACCGGCTTGACGGTGCTCGGGGGAATCCTCGGCGGTTTGGGCCTTTACGATCCCTTGATCAAATTGGCCGGCGGGGGGGCAACCATGCCGATTATCAGCTTTGGTAATTCCCTGGCCAAAGGGGCGATTGCCGAAGCGGAAAAAACAGGGGTCCTCGGGGTCTTGACCGGCATGTTCGAACTGACCAGTACCGGAATTACCGCGGCGATCATCTTTTCTTTCCTCATGGCCCTGGTGACCAGGCCCAAAGGCTGAAGCCCTTGGGTACCGGAGAAAGGTCCGGGGGATATCTTTACCAACTTGTCCTTGCCGAAAACCGGTTTGCGGGATATAATAGTTCTTAATAATAAATAACATAAATCATTGGTGAAGGAACCGTTTGATATAAATCACAACGGTTTTTCTGTCCATCGGACCATGATATGAGGAGGATTATTAATACTACCTTGCAATCGCACTTCACCTTTCAACCGCTTACCCTGGAGACCTTAACTCTTTATAACCGTTTGACCCGCAACATGTACTTGGAAAGTGCGGACTTTTCCTTTGTCAACCTTTTTATCTGGCGCCATGCGCACCAGCTCCAGTACGCCGTTGATAACGGTTTCTTCATCCCTCACTGTAATTATAAGGGGAATATCTTTTTTATGACGCCGGTCGGCGGTCCCCGGGAGGAATTCATCAAACTCTGTGATAAATTGGCCGCTTATTCCCATTCCCTGGGACACCCTTTTCAAATGCGGACCGTACCGGAGGAAACCGCTTGCCTGCTGCTGAAAGAGGCTTCCGACCGTTACAAAATCATGCCTGACCGCGCCAATTGGGATTATTTATACCGCACTCAAGACCTGTTGGAACTGAAAGGCCGTAAATACCAGCAAAAAAGGAATCAAATCAACAAGTTCCAGAAGCAGTTCAGATACGAATACATCCCTTTGCTCCCGCCCCTGGAGCCGGCAGAGATCAGCGCCTGTCTCGATCTTTTTGACCGCTGGGCGGAGCCAAAAAAACACCTGCTCTCCCTGGAAGATGAGAGGCAGGCCCTGGAGGAAGCCTTGGAAAATATGGAGCCGTTGGGCCTCAAAGGCGGGGCCTTAATCGTAGAAGGCAAGTTTGAAGCGTTTTCCATCGGCAGTCTTTTGAATGAGGAGACGCAAGCGCCGATGGCCTTGATCCACTTTGAAAAGGCCAACCCGGAAATCCCCGGGATCTACCCGGCAATAAACCAGCTTTTCCTGGCCAATGCCTGGGAAGATACGTTCTATGTCAACAGGGAAAATGATCTGGGCCTGCCCGGCCTGCGCCAGGCGAAGAAACGCTACCATCCCGTGCGGATGGTTAAAAAATATACCGTCATTGCCAAGCAGGAGGGGTCCGGTTGATCACCCGGTACTTGCAAGAACAGGATTTGCCCCAGGCCAGAGAGATCTGGGAAGAAGCCTTTGACGACAAACCGGCCTTTGTTGACTGGTATTTTCGCCGGCGTTTCCGGCCTGGGGAAGGGGTGGGGATCTTCTCCGGTTCCCTGCTCCTCTGCGACCTGCACCTGGCGCCGTACAGGATCAAGTTGCGCGGCCGGACTTTCCCCACCGCCTACCTGGTGGGCCTGGCCACAAGAGAAGAATACCGCCGGCAAGGGCTGGCCAAAGAACTCCTGACCTTCGCCCTGAGATCCCTACGGGAAAAAGGGGTTTTTTTTACGTTCCTGATGCCCTTTGCCATCCCCTTTTATACCCGCCTGGGCTGGGGTGTCTGTGGGCAACACCGTATCTACCGCCTGGCGCCGGGAGCCGGGATTCCGGGGGAAGAGAGCCCCGGCAGCCCGGGAAAACCCGGACGAGCCGAAAAGGAGAGTCCTTCGGAACCAACTGTTGCCGGGAAGGAGGACGCACCGGACCCGGCTCTTTTGGACCGGATCTACCGGAACTGGAGTTCTCACCTGGACGGTTGGCTGCTGCGGGGGGAAGAGGACTGGGAAGGCCTGCTTTTTGACCACTTCCTCGATGGCGGTGAAGTATGGCTCCTTAAGGAAGCCGGTTCCGGGCCAACGGCTTACGCCCTCTTTTATCCCGGTGCAAAAGAGAACCTCCTGCGGGAACTGGCGTACCTGACGCCGGTGGCCGGCCGCCGGCTGTTGCAGCATTTGGTGGCAAGAAACAGCAAACCGCTGGTTTGGAGCGCACCGGATGCGGCCATGCCCTTTCCTTTACCGGAACCGGAGGTGAAACCGGTTTTCCTGGGGCGGATCACCGATCTCAAGGCCGCCCTGGAGTTCCACAATTACCCGCCAGGCCCGCCGGGCGCCTGGCGCTTGCGGGTGGAAGATCCCCTTCTTCCCGAGAACAACGGGGTTTTCCTTCTTACCCGGGAAAGCGACGGGAAAATGCAAGTCACCCCCGCCCGGGGCGCGGCTGCCGATCTCACCTGCACCATCGGCGATCTGGCCCGTCTCCTCTCCGGGACAACCGGCCCGGAAGAGGCAATAAAAAAACGCCTTTTAACCGGCGATGAGCAGCTGGTATCTGCCTTTCTCCAGCTCTTTCCCAAAGGCGGCCTGTACATAAACGACTACTTTTAGATAGAATACGCCGCTTCACACTCCACCCGGCTGGCCACCGAGACCGGAGTTTCGCTTTTTTTCGCGCGGGTTGAGGCCAAGCTGGCCAGGTTGAGCAGGTTGGAGACAACAAGGTCGGGACGTTCCGGCCGGCTCTTGCTCCGCCGCCCGCCGGCGACGCCCGCGGTACAACTGACCGACACACCGGCAGGCCATTGGTTTTCCTTTAATGAATTCACCAATTGCCAGGCCAAGGCGATGGCCCCCCGGAGATTCCTGGTGCTGACAACTGCAAACTCATCCCCGCCATAGCGACAGAGGAAATCGCGGGCCGTATCAATCCGGCCGTAAAAAAGCGCCGCCACTTCCTGGAGAATACGGTCGCCAAAGACATGGCCATATTCCTTGTCGATCCGGCCAAACTCATTTAAATCCAGGAAAATCAAGGAGATCTCCTGTCCCTGCCTGAGCAATTCCTCCCCTTTTTTCTGGAGAATGCCGACTTTAGGGAGGCGTGTCAAGGTATCCCAGTACCGCCAAAACTCGCCGTAAATAGCGGTTTCGGTGATAATCCCAATCACCCGCCCGGCCTTGTTCACCACCACCAGGCGCTCAATCTCGTGTTCTTCCAGCATCTGTTGGGCCTGCTCCAGGGGGGTCTCCGGGTAAACGGTAATCACTTCTTTAGTCATCACGTCGGCCACCAGGCGTTCCGGAGGCGAGAGGCGCAGATCCCGGGAGGTAATAATCCCAACCAGTTTCCCCTTTTCCACCACAGGCAGACTCCCGATCCTTCTCTCCGTCATCAACCGGCTGGCCTCCGCCACGGTCTGTTCCGGCTTCACCACCTGCGGTTCCGGAGTCATGATATCGCCAACCTTCAGCATAATTCTCACCACGCCTTGTTGGTTTGCCTCGCCAGAAAAAAGGAGTATTTCTTAAAGGGAAACCAGTAATTTCTATTGTTATTATTATTCGACATTTTTTCCTTTTTGCCTGCTTTTAAATGCGAAAAAATCTCGCAAGGCGACGGGGAATAACCCTCACAGAACGGGGGAAAACAAATAAAGGCCGCAACCTGAAAAAGCTGCGGCCTTCCAGTATACGGTAAGTACACGGCTAAAACTCCGGCTCAATCAGGCCGTAGTCCCCACTCCGCCGTTTGTAAACCACATTCACCTCTTCGCTTTCGGCATTGAAGAATACGAAAAAGTCGTGCCCCAGGAGATCCATTTGCATCACTGCTTCGGTAACGGACATCGGCTTGATCGCAAAACGTTTGGTCCGGACAATCTTCGGTTCAGGAGCTTCTTCCACATCGTCCGGGGAAGGCAAAACCACCCGGTTTTCTTCCCGCAGGCGCCGGTTGATCCTGGTCTTATACTTGTGGACCTGCCGTTCGATCTTATTCACCGCCCCGTCAATGGAGGCGTACATGTCACCGGTTTTTTCCTCTCCCCGCAGCAAAAGCCCGTTAACGGAAACAGTGATATCGACAATATGCGTTCCCCGTTCCACGCCCATTGTTACCTGTATTTCTAGGGGTTCGTGCTCAAAAAACTTGCTGATCTTTGCCGCCTTTTTTTTAGCGTAGTCTTCCAGAGCGTTTGTCACTTCCAAGTTCTTTCCTAGGACTTTGATCTCCATTACTCACAACTCCTTCCTTCGTGTTTAATGCCTTATTAGATCTATTCCCCCATATACCGGAAAATCCTTTCCCAAAAAATAAAACCTCCTTTACGAAAAAGGAGGCCTTTTATTTATTATTGTTGAAATTTAGCCTTCAACAACAACAACATTGGCGGCTTGCGGGCCACGTTCCCCTTCGACGATTTCGAAGCTGACCACTTGACCCTCTTTCAGAGTCTTAAAGCCTTCCATCTCAATGGCGGAAAAATGGACAAACACATCTTTCCCGCCTTCATATTCGATAAACCCGTAACCTTTCTCCGCGTTAAACCATTTAACCTTGCCTTGCATCAAAATATTCACCGCCTTCCCGTCTTTAACCCGCTTTGATCATATCGTAGCAGGCTTTACAATATACCGGCCTGTCCTGGGAAGGCGTGAAAGGAACTTGCGTGGTGACGCCGCAGTTGGCACAGACCACTTCCGACATTACCCGTCCCCTTTGCTTCCGCTGCCTCCGGCATTCCCGGCACCGTGCAGGTTCGTTGGCGAAACCTTTTTCCGCGTAGAACTCCTGTTCACCCGCGGTAAAAATGAACTCGGCGCCGCACTCCTTACAGACCAACGTCTTGTCCTCATAAGACATAAAAAATTTTGATTCCCCTTCCAAGGATTTATTTGTCACAGACGGCTGTCGGTGAATTCTTTCCCCGGCATCACCGCAAGGACACTCTTATTATAACGCAAAATAAAAAATATGCAAGCAGAACAATGATTTATTTTTTCCGGTCGACAAATTTTCCCTCATTTTGCCGGACCTTCTGCGGCCCGTAATGATAGGCCAAAACCGCCTGCCGTCCTTTTTTCACCAGGGAACGGGCCTGGCCGGTCTTTGCCAGCTCTTCCTGGAGCTGGGTTAAGAGTTTACCGGCTTTTTCCTGCAACGAAGTAAGCCGGGCCATGATCTCTCCCGGCTCCCCCTCCGGCTGTCCCATGCCGGCCAGTTCCGTCATTATGCGCTCGCTCTCGGCCGCCAATTCTTTGATCTCCTCGGGATCCGCATCCTCCCCCGCGGCCAGCACCTGCGCCAACCGGTCATA